>Ga0226835_1000047_pt1 | contig 261224 bp, 195 predicted proteins | sample LAC_MetaG_1_FD_163627 | JGI IMG/M metagenome (GOLD analysis project Ga0226835, IMG submission 163627) | Anaerobic ammonium oxidizing microbial communities from anammox membrane bioreactor (MBR) in UC Berkley, California, United States -... | ecosystem: Engineered > Bioreactor > Anaerobic >...
GACCTGCTCGACACCCTGGACGACGCCCTGCCCGCGCGCTACGCCCCCCCCGCGCCCAAAGAGCGCCCCTTCGCCGCTTTCGCCGCGCCGCCCACGTCGCTGGCCGAGGACACCGACGACTTCCTGGCCGCGCTGGACGACGACCTGCCCGCCGAGCCAGGCCCCACCCGCGCCGAAGACGCCCTCAGCCCGGCGACCGCAGACCTGCTCGACACCCTGGACGACGCCCTGACGCCGCCCCTGGCCGCCGCACCCGTGCTGGCGCCCCTGCCGCGCGCCACGCCGGTTCCCGCGGCGCAGGGTGCGCGCGCACCCGAACGCGCTGCGCCGCTCGCTGCCGGGCTGGTCTACCAGGTACTACTCGGCCTGCCGCCCGAACTCGGCGCGCAGGTGCTGGAGCTGCGCGCGACCGGCGACGTGGAAGACATGCCGCCGCCGGGCATCCCCCTGACGCCGCGCTTCTACACGCCCGACGCAGACGCCCTGGACGCCGCGCTCGAACGCTGGGCGCGCGCGCGCCTGCCGCTGACCGTTGACATCGCCAGCGTGCACGCCGAGGTTGTCAGCGAGCGGCACTATGTCGCAGCCTGGGCGGTGACGATGGACGACCGGCTGCGCGCCGCCCTGCACGCGCTCAGGCGGACGCTGATCGGCCTGATCGAGCCGCTGCCCGACGAGCCGCCCGCCATCCGGCTGCGCGTGACCATCGGTGAGCGCATCGCCGCCCGTCGCTTTCCGCAGGTCGTGGCGCTGATGCAGCGTGACTTCGAGCCGGCCCAGTGGCCCATGCGCACGCTGCTGCTCGCCGTTTGTGTGGAGGACGATGCCCTGCCCGACTGGGACATCGCCGCCATCTACGCGGGGGAAGTGCCCCCATCCGCTGTGTAAGCTCGTCCCGTCCAGCTCATCGCAGAAGCCCGTCCAGCGGAGGGTCTATGGCCCAGCAGCAGCACGACTCCAGGCTCAACAAACGCGCCACGACGACCATGCAGGTGATGGCCCGGCGCGAAGAAGAAAAGCCTCAGTGGTTTTTTATCCGCCGCGTGCCGTCGCGCCATCTCGGGCGCGAGTGGACACGCCCGCCGGACGACCAGTACGCGCGCGACCTCATCTCCGAGGGGTTTATCGCGCCGAGCCTGGTCTCCGGGACACTCTCCCCCGAGCTGACCGCCGACATCCGCGAGTTGGACCAGCACCTGCTGCTCCATTTCTGGCGTATGAACCAGCAGGCCCGCTTCTTCCAGAATCGCTACTACCAGTACCAATGGGCGTTCATCCTGGCCGCCTTCCTGACGACGGCTCTGGCCGCAGTCAACGTGTTCCTCTACGCGCAGGGCTGGACAGGCCAGGCAGGCACCATTGTCGGGTCGTTGCAGTGGACGGAGGTGCTCGGCTTTCTCACTGCGATGGTGAGCGGTATCGCCGCCGGCGTGTCCTTCCTCGACGCCAACCAGACGCCGCAGAAACGCTGGTACAAGGCGCGCGTGCAGGCCGAAATCCTGCGCTCGACCTACTTCCTCTTCCTGGCCCGCCAGACTCCCTTTGACAGCCCCAACGACCGCGAGCGCGTGCAGCGCATGCGCCGCAAGGTGATCGAGGTGCTGCGCGAGACGCGCATCGCTGAACGTCCGGCCAGCGCAGACACAGCGACGCCCGCTCCGCCCGCCGAGCCAGCGCCAAAGCCGGAAGCCGCGCCAGAGACGCCCACCCCGGCCCGCGCTGCGCGTCGCCGCCGCACCAGTACCCCGCCCGACGATCAATGAGCCGGCAGCCCAGGCAGGGAGGACACAGTCATGAGCACGCAGGATAACGCCGCATTCCAAACACCGCCCCTGTTCTCGGAGGAAGAGGCCCGGCTGCGCGCCCAGCTTTACATTCAGCAGCGCATCAATATGCAGGACGGCTTCTACCGCCGCCGTATCGCCGAGTTCACCTTCAACTCGGACAAGATGCTGTGGGTATCGGCGGGGCTGATGGGCATTTCGACGGTCATCTCGTCGTATTCGGTCATCGCCGACAAAGCCTTCTACGCCTTCGTGACGGCGCTGCTGCCCGCCTTTGCCGCCGCTGTATCCGCCTTTCGCTCGCTGTACCAGTGGCAGCGCCAGGCGACCATCTACGAAGATACGTGGCTGGCGCTCCAGCAGGCGCGGCTGGCCATGCCCGATGAGGATTACCTGGAGCCGGGCGACTACAGCCGCTACTTCCCGCAGCTTGTCTACCAGACAGAGGAAGTGCTGCGCCGCGAAGCCAGCCAGTGGGGACAGATGGAGCAGATCGGCAGCGCGGCGGGGGAAGGGCCGCCTGGCGGGAGCTGAGCGCGGGTCGCCGGGGCTGGCTCACTCGCAGTTGACGTTCGCCAGGTGTTCCTCGTAGGTGACGGCGAAGGCAATGCCGCCGCCGCACGCCGCCGTATGATAGCGGTACTCGGTCTGCGCCGGGTAGATGGCCCCCATGAGGGCCGACAGGCCGGGGCTGTCAATGGGGCCAGGCGGCAGGCCGCGCCGCGTATACGAATTGTACGGCGAATCCACCTGCAGGCCGCTGGCCGTCACGCGCGGCCACCAGTTGCCCGGCCCGCCCAGCGCGTATTGCACGGTGACCGTCTGGGCGAGGCGGTTGCCGTCGCGCAGCCGGTTGTAGAGCACGCTGGCGACGAGCGGCTGCATTTCCGGGGCGCGCGTCTCGCGCTGCACAATCGAGGCGATGATCAGCGCCTGGTAGAAGCTGACGCCCTGCGCAGCGGCGTCGGCGCGCATCTGCGGGGTGACGTTGGCCGCGAACGCGCTCAGCAGCATGTCGCGGAACTGCTCGGCGGTTGTGTCGTTCTGCGCGGTGTACGTGCCGGGGAACAGGAAGCCTTCCAGCGTGCTCCCCGGCGGGCGCTCCGCCGTGAAATCGAAAGGCGGTGCAGCGCCCGGCCCGGTCGCCGCCAGGAAGTCGCCCCCCGTGAACAGCGTCTGCGCCGCGTTGATGGCGTCAGCGATCTGCTCGCGCCGCCAGCCCACGCCCACCGTGATCGTGCAGGGGCAGTTGGGCGGGCGCGGGCCGCGCGCCCCCAGGTCGGTCGCCGGGCCAGAGGGCACCGACGGCGGTGCGTTCTCCGCCGCGCCCGGCGGCAGGAAGATCGTCTGATCCACGCGCAGGTAGCGGCTGGTCAGGCAGTTGGCGGCCATCAGGTCGTCCACCGTCAGCGTCGCCCCCGCCCCCAGCACGAAGGCGAACAGCGTGTCGTCCGGCTGCACCGTGTATGGCTCCCAGCCAGCAGGTGGGGCACAGGGCTGCGCCGCCACCCCTTGCGGCGACTCGCCCGCCCCGGCAACAGCCATCGGCGCTGGGGCAGTCTCGCCCGCCGTAGCAACCGGCTCAGGCGGCGCGGCCTCTGTCGGCATTGGAGTCGCCGGCTCCGTAGGCGCGGGGGTGGAGCTGATGGAGGGCTTCTCCGCCGGTGTGACGGTCGGGGAAGGCGTGCGCGTGGGGGTCGGCGTGCGCGTGAAGGTCGGCGTCAGCGTAACGGCTTGCGCCGCCAGAGTCGGCAGGCGCGCCACACCGACGGGCGGCGCGGACTGCGTTGCACGCTGGTTCGAGCGAATGCCCAGCGCCACCGCGCCCAGGGCGATTGCCCAGGCCAGCACGCCACCAAGCAACAATAGGGCAGTCACGCGGCTTGCGGTCAGGCGCTGCCGGGGAAGGTGGTCGTTCCCGTTCATGGCACGAGTCTAACCCGCGAGGTATGAATTGCCCACAGGCGCTTTCTCTACGCCCGGCGCACGCAAAAACAACCCCCGCGCGCGGCGGGGGTTGTATCGGCAAAGACAGTGCGAACGACCGCGGCAGGTCAGTCGCGTTTGTCGCGCGGGACGAGATATATGCACGCATCGTCCCCGTCAACCTGATGGCTGATGCGCCGAGTCGTCACGCCGACCAGCGAGTCCACCAGCCGCTTGTCCATCTTGCACAGCTCAGGGTTGCGGCAGCTCACCTGCTCGTAAGGACAGTTGGTGATGGACAGGATCAGCCCCTGGCCGTTCTGCACCCAGGACGCCGTGTAACCGTGCTCGTCGAGGTAGGCGACAGCATGATCCAGCCGCGTCTCCAGCGGCGCGTCGGGCACCATGGCCTCTCCGGCCATAGACTCGGCAACGCCGTTCAGAATTTCGTTCATCTGCGTCGCTGGGAGCTGGTTCCGGAGTTGTTCGAGCAGGCCCGCGGCCAAGCCCTGGTAGTTATTCGGAAACTGATCGGCGGCGCGCTCTGTCAGCGTATAGACGTATTGAGGCCGCCCCGGTGCGCTGCGGCGGCGGACTGCTGGTGCCGCCACCAGCCCGTCGCCGCGCAGAATCTCAAGATGGTGGCGCACTGTCACGGCGGTAATCTTGCCGATGCGCTCGCTCAGCGCGGTCACGATCTCGTCAATCGTGGCCTCTTTGCGCTCTTTGAGGATTTCGAGGATGTGCCGTCTCGTCTGTTGCATGGTGCCCGCTTGCCCCCATGATATTTACGATATTATTCATAAATTTGATGAATCTTAGCACGCTGCCGCTTGTCAGTCAATTGACAACTGTATATACCATGTGTGTCAATTGTCACAATTGTGAGACGATTATCCTGTCAATCCCGGCGCGCCGGGTCGCCAGCAGCGCGAAGGGGAGGAGAGCAGGCTCGCCGCTTCTCACCCTGCCCCTCGTGAGCGTGCCGCCGACGATCTTCGCACGCACCCCTCGCCGACCAACTGGTTGTAAGAGATGCCACTCTCGGCTACACTTGTCAGCGTGTTGCCCGGCACCCGTTCCGCACACTCGTAAGGAGCTTCAGGCATGGCGCTTCGCTCTCAGACTGCTGCGCTGGTTGTGCTGTTCGCTGCGCTGACCGTCATCTTCCTGCTGGTAGGCGACGCTGGCGTGTCCACCGGTGTCTTTCTCCCTGAGCCGACCCTGACCTACACGCCCACCGTCGTGCCCACCGCAACCCCTGGCCCTGCCCCTGGCGCGTTGAACTGGGCCGAAACCACGCCCGGCCAGTTGTCCCATACCGGGGCCGGGGTCACCGCGCGCATCAACTATCAGGCGGTGAAGCTGGATGAGTTCATCGCCGGTATCGGGCTGACTGCGCCTGCCGCCGACGCCCCGTACCCGCTGCTCGATCTGATGAGCCAGTTGAGCGAATCCCTGCAAGCGCAGGCGACCGAGTCTGGCCTGACCCTGGAGCCTGGCGCGTTCTCCGGCGCCATCATCGAGATGATCGCGGGGATGCCGGTGGCCCAGATGCACGCCCGCGTCCAGCCCCAGACTCGCTCGGACGGGCAGCAGTTCGCCGGCCTGGACCTGGTGCAGGCGCTTGTCGAGAAGGGCGACGGCGAGGTGACTTTCATCCAGTACGTGCTGCAGGGCGTGCCGGACGACGCGGCTTACAGCGACTTCCGCGCCTGGCTGGGGGCCAACATCGCCAGCCTGGCTGAGCCGACAACAGAAGAGCCGGAAGAGGGAGAAGACAGCGACGGCGAGGCCCCCGTCGAAGGCGAGGCAACGCCAGAGCCAGGGGAGCCGTCCGATGAAGAGGCAGGCACCGAGGCGCAGTCTACGCCGGCCCCTGAGCAGCCAGAGCCGCAGCCCAGCGCCACAGCGGAAGGATCCGGCGACTGAGCGACGCCCGGCACCGCCTCTCTGGGGTGAGCGTCAAACGTCACCCGCAAAGCAGGCCGGTGCCCACTGGGCCGGAAAGCGGGAGTTCGCTATCATCAGGAAATGCGCGCGCGCTGCCAGAGGACTATGACGACTGGCGACGATCCCCATCCGCTATACTGGGAAGCATCCTACGAGATTGTGCTCTGCCTGATGGAGCACCATCCCGACGCCGACCTGGACGGACTGGGCCTGGGACAGCTTTTTGAGTGGATCATCGCGCTGCCGGGCTTCGCCGACGACCCGGCCCTGGCTCACGATGGCCTGCTGAGCGGGATTTTACGCGAATGGTACGAGGAGAAGAACGAGACGTCATGACCCATTCGAATGAGGATTTCTTTAGAGAGCTACACCACCCTGACGTGCCAGTGCCAGAGGGGGTGCAGTCCGCGGTGGCCGTCACGTCGTTTGGCAAGCTCATTGATTCCATCTATAACTGGGGCCGGCGCAACTCGATCTGGCCGATGTCCTTCGGCCTGGCCTGCTGCGCCATCGAGATGATCGCCACTGCCAGCAGCCGCTTCGACCAGGCCCGCTTCGGCATGGAAGTGCTGCGCGCCAGCCCACGCCAGGCCGACCTGATGATCGTCAGCGGGACGGTGACCAAGAAGATGGTCGTGCCCATCGTGCGCCTGTACAACCAGATGTCCGAGCCGAAGTACGTGCTGGCCATGGGCGCCTGCGCCATCGGCGGCGGGCCGTTCAAAGAGGGTTACAACGTCGTCAGCGGCATTGACAAGTACATCCCGGTTGACGTGTATGTGCCCGGCTGCCCGCCCACCCCGCAGGCGCTGCTGCACGGCCTGATCATGATGCAGAAGAAAATTGACGGTCAGTCGTTGAGCAACCGCAACAGCATGCCCTGGTATGGGCGCGCGCCCAGCGAAGAAGTGCCCATGCCGGTGCCTGGCCCGGACATCATCGATCCGCGCCAGGCGTACCTGCTGCGCCGCGAAGCCGCCGCGACCGAAACCGCCGCTGACGAGGCGGAAGTCAGCACCTGAATGCCTGAGGTTTGAACGCAGCGCCCTCAGCCAGACAGGCTGCGCTCGCCGAAAGACCGGTGCCCGTCCACGACGACCTGCTGAGCAGGGCCTTGTGAGCGGTACGAGGAGAATTGCGAGGCGCCATGACCAATTCTGACGGGGACTTCCTCCACGAGCTGCACCATCCCGACGTGCCGGTGCCAGAGGCAGTGCGATCGGTGGTCACCGTCACGTCGTTCGGCAAGCTCATGGACGCCATCTACAACTGGGGCCGCCGCAACTCGGTCTGGCCGATGTTCCTGGGGCTGGCCTGCTGCGCCATCGAGATGATCGCCACCGCCAGCAGCCGCTTCGACCAGGCCCGCTTCGGCATGGAATTGCTGCGCGCCAGCCCGCGCCAGGCCGACCTGATGATCGCCAGCGGCACGGTGACCAAGAAGATGATCGTGCCCATCGTGCGCCTGTACAACCAGATGTCCGAGCCGAAGTACGTGCTGGCCATGGGCGCCTGTGCCATCGGCGGCGGGCCGTTCAAAGAGGGTTATAGCGTCGTCAGCGGCCTGGACAAGTACATCCCGGTTGACATCTACGTGCCTGGGTGCCCGCCCACCCCGCAGGCGCTGCTCTACGGTTTCCTCATGTTGCACAAGAAGATTGACGGCCAGTCATTAGGAAACCGCAACAGTGTGCCCTGGTACAGCCGGACGCCAGGTGAAGACGTGCCCGTACCGGTGCTTGGCCCGGACATCATCGATCCGCGCCAGGCGTACCTGCTGCGGCGCGCAACGACCACCGCTAGTGAGGCGCATGCCAGCGCGTGAAGCGAGTAGGGTTTGAACGCAGCGCCCCCGGCCAGCCGTGCCGCCGCACACGCTGACCGCTGACCGCTGACGGCTATTTTCAAGGGAGCTACTATGACCGAATACGTCCAAATCGCTGAGACCGTCACCCCGCTTCAGGGCGCCATCCACCGCCTCGAAGCGCAGTTCGCGGGCGCTGTCCGGCGTGACGACCGCGAGGGATTTTCGGGCGTCATTGTGGATTCGGGCAGGCTGGTCGAGGTCGCCACATTCGCCCGCGATACGCTCGGCTTCAGCTACCTGTCCAGCGCCACCGCTGTAGATTACCTGGGCAAGGCCGAAGGCGATCCCCTGGAGATGGTCTACCACACCTACAACCTCCAGGGCGGGCCGGCGCTGGTGCTCAAGGCGCGGACACCGCGCAGTGAGGCCACTCTGCCCAGCCTGGTCGGGGTGTGGCCGGGAGCCAACTTCCAGGAGCGCGAAGCCTGGGACCTGATGGGCATTCGCTTCGAAGGCCATCCCAATCTCACGCGCATCCTGATGTGGGAAGGTTTTAACGGCCACCCGCTGCGCAAAGACTGGCACGAAGCGTATTACGAGGAAGACACCAAGCCCTTCGACAGCCGCTGGCCCGAAGGCCGCGTCTCGCGCGCCGAAGAGCACAACCCCTACGGCAGGAACGTCAAATACCCGGCGGACTTCGCGCTGGACGGCTACGAATCGCTGGCCGAGAAAGCCCTCTATGACGCCGCGCCGATGGGCGTTCACGTGACGGACATGGCCACCGATCGCGTAGTGGTCAGCATGGGGCCACAGCACCCCAGCACGCACGGCGTCTTCCGTATGATCGCCACGCTCGACGGCGAGACCATCGTGGGGCTGGAGCCGGTGATGGGCTACCTGCACCGCAACCACGACAAGATCGGCGAGCGCAACACGTTCCTGCACAACATGCCCTTCACCGACCGGCTCGACTATTTCTGCAGCATGTCCAACAATCACGGCTACGCGCTGGCTGTCGAGCAGCTCATGGCCCTGGGCAAGCGCTACGAGCCGCCGACTTATCGCGCCGAAGCGATCCGCGTGCTGATGGTCGAGCTGACCCGTATCCTCAACCACCTGGTGGCCATCGGCTTCCTGCTCAACGACCTCGGCGCGTACTTCACGCCGCTCATGTACGCCATCATCGAGCGCGAGCTGATCCTCGACTTCTTCGAGGCCACCTCTGGCAGCCGCATGATGTGCAACTACATGCGTTTCGGCGGCGTGGCCTACGACCTGCCCCAGCGCATCGAGGGCACGGCGGCGCTGGTCAACGACCGCGTGCGCGATTTCGACACCATGCACTATCTGCGCGACCTGATCAACGACCGCCTGCCGCGCGCCATTGACCAGACCAACGACCTGCTGACCACCAACGAGATCATCACCAACCGCTGCATCGGCGTGGGCGTGCTGACCAGGGAAGACGCCATCGCCTGCAGCGCCGCTGGCCCCGTCCTGCGCGCCAGCGGCGTGCCCTACGACGTGCGCCGCGCCGAGCCGTACAGCATCTACCCCGACCTGGAATTCGACGTGGCGGTGCGCTATCACGGCGACATCTACGACCGCTACCTCATCCGCCTGGACGAGATGCGCCAGAGCATTCGCATCCTCAAGCAGATTCTGCCCATCCTTGAGGAGACGAAGGGCCAGCCCTTCTTCGCCGGGCGCGGCGGCCAGTACAACCCGCGCATACCCGCCGGCGAAGCCTATGGCCGCGCCGAGAACCCGAAGGGCGAGCTGGGCTACTACGTCGTTTCCGACGGTGGGCAGAACCCCTGGCGCTACCACGTGCGTGCGCCAAGCTTCATCAACCTGACCGCCCTGGAGCAGATGTGCAAGGGGCACAAGGTGGCCGACGTGGTCGCCATCCTCGGCAGCATTGACATCGTGCTTGGCGAAGTGGACCGCTAGCGCGCAAAGGAGCGAGTGTGTCTATGTACGGATCAGGAATCGTGCGTGGCCTGGGGGTCACGCTCAGGCACTTCCTCAACACCTACCTGGAAGACATTCGCTGGGGCTTCCGCCGCCACGTGCCGGACGAAGCCTTCCCGCTGCGCCAGGGCCTGGAGACGCGCGGCATCTTCACCGTTGAATATCCGGAGGAGAAGATCGCCACGCCGGAGCGCTTCCGCTTCATCCCGTTCCTGGTGGTAGAAAACTACGACCACCCGGAACGCCCCGGTCATGACTGGTGCACAAGCTGCGGCATCTGCGCCAAGGCGTGCCCGCCGCAGTGTATCTGGATCGTGCGCGGCACCAACCCGGAGACCGGGCGGCCCGTCCCCGAGCCAGACGAGTTCTACATTGACATTGACCTCTGTATGAACTGTGGCTTCTGCGCCGAGTTCTGCCCGTTCGACGCGATCAAGATGGATCACGACTACGAGCTGGCCAGCTACGATCGCACCACGGCGCACGTCTTCGACAAACAGCGCCTCTCTAAGGAGTTCCGCTACTGGCAGTCCATCGCCCCCACCCGCGCCGTTGAAGAGGCCGAAGCGCGCGGCGGCTGGGAGCACAAAGACGTGCTCAAGCAGCGCGAAAAGGAAGCCCGCGCCCAGGCGCGGGCGAGCGGCGGCGAGGGCGAGGGGTAAAGCGGCTCTCTGGGGTACGCGCAAAGCCCTCCAGGTAGGGGCGTCTGGCCTGGACGCCCCTACAGGGCCTCACTCCGCCCGGCCACAAACGATCGCCCCCCTACTCCTCTGCCTCGTCCAGCGCCTCGCGGAAAAGGCGCAGCGCGTCGTTCTCCTGCGCGTCGAGCGGACAGCCCGTGTAGGGGTCGGCGATGGGGATATCGTGCCTGGTGCACCAGGCGTCCACACGCATCTGGCGCACAAAACCGAGCAGCACGCCGCGAATGGTCAGCCGCAGCTCGAGGTTGGGGCTGGCGTTGGCGCGCAGGATGTCCGGCACGGGGCATTTGGCGCAGTCCTTCGGTCGCCAGGGCAGCGACTCGGGATTCTGCGCGGCCAGCCGGCACTCCTGAACCGCACGTCCACGATTGAAGTCCTGATAATAGTGGGGGCACTCCTTGCCCGCCGGAGTGATCATGCGCTTCGCCTTTCGCCGCTCGGTTCCTGTCACCCCTGTCTCAAGTGTAAGCCGTCAGCGTTCGCCCGCCAAATAGCCCAACCAAAAAGACCGGGGAAGCCCCGGCCTCGCCCTGGCCCGCCGAGGCAGCCCAGGCGTCAGACGCGCGTGACGTATTCGCCGCTGCGCGTGTCCACGCGGATCGTGTCGCCCTCTTCCACAAAGAGCGGCGTGGTGACCGTCAGCCCCGTCTCCGTCTTGACCTTCTTGGTCGCGCCGGTGGCCGTGTTGCCGGCGACGGCCATCTCCGCCTCGGTCACCAGGTGCTCGACGTTCGGCGGCAGCTCATAATCCAGAATCTCGCCTTCATGCGACAGCAGCTTGAGCTGCGTGTTCTCTTTGAGGTAGAGCACATCGTCGCCGAACAGATCGCGGCGCATCTGCGGCTGCTCGAACGTCTCCACGTCCATGAAGGTCAGGAACTCGCCGTCGTCGTACAGGTACTCGACGATGCGCGTCTCGATGCGGATATTCTCAACGCGGTCGCCGGAAGTGAAGGTCATCTCGCGCGTGCTGCCGCTGCGCAGGTTGCGCACGCTCACCCGAATGGTTGCATTGCCGCGACCGGTCTTGTTGTGGTGATAATTCAGCACCTTGTACAGCTCACCATCGAGCGTGAAATTGGTGCCGTTGCGAAGCTGATTTACGTCAATCATGGGGAATACTGTCCTCGTCCTGCTGGCTATACGCGGCTGGTAATGATTGTCCGCACGCCATTATACCAGAGATCGTGCGGCCATTGAACGGCCAAGTGCCCGCGCGCCGCCCGACCCTACCGCGCCAGCCACTCCACCGCCGCCCCCGGCAGACCGGCCAGCGGCCCGCGCCTCACCGTGCAGCCCGGCAGACTGTCCAGAAAGACCTGCCCATAGCGCTTGGTGATCACGCGGTTGTCGAACAGGGCGACGATCCCCCGGTCCGTCCTGGTGCGGATCAGCCGCCCGAACCCCTGGCGGAAGCGCAGCACCGCGTCCGGCACGGCGTACTGCATGAAGCTGTTCTCGTAAAGCTCTGAGCGCGCGGCGAAGATCGGGTCGCTGGGCACGGTGAACGGCAGGCGCACGATAACCAGCACACTCAGATCGTCGCCGGGGATGTCCACCCCTTCCCAGAACGAGCGCGTGCCCAGCAGCACCGCCCGCTCCGTCCGCACGAAGCCGTCGAGCAATGCCTGGCGGCTGGTGCCATCGCTCTGGTCAAAGACGGTGATGTCCCCCAGCGCCAGCCGGGGGGCGATGGCCTGTGCCGTCTGGCGAAGCTGGGTGTAGCTGGTGAACAGGCCGAGCATTCGCCCGCCGGTCGCTGCTGCCAGCTCGATCAGCCCGCGCTCGACCGCGCGCTGATACTCGTCGCGGCGCGCGGTCGGGTCGGGCATATCGGCAGGGATGTAGACCAGCGTGGACTGCTCGTAATCGAACGGCGAGCCGACCACCGCGCTATCCACGTGGCTCGCGCCCAGCCGGTCGCACACGTACTCGAATGTGCCGCCGGTGCGCAGCGTGGCGCTGGTCAGGATCACCACGTCCTGCGTGCTCCAGAGGTACTGCTCCAGCAGCGGCCCCACGTGCAGCGGCGCAGCGTGCACCGACAGGCGCGTGCCGTCCTGGTCTACCTGCGCCCAATAGATCGTGTTCTCCTGCGGGCGCGCCGAGAAAGCGTCAAGCTGGACGTGCATCTCTTCCAGATGACGCGCCGCCGCCCCCACGCTGGACAGCAGGTCGTCGTAGTTGAGCACGTCGAACTGCTCCAGCCCGGCCAGGCCGCGCGCCAGGCGATTCATCGCGTCGGAGATGGCCAGCGTGAACTGGGCGAGAGTGTCCCACGCCGCTTCGACCTGCGCCCAGTCCGGCTGGTTGCGCAGCGCCGGCGTGATGCGCACCTGGTTCGAGTATTCGCCGGGGCGCAGCGCCCCGCTGGACTCCAGGAAACGGCGCAGCGCCTCGAAGTAACGCTCGGTATGGTGGCCCATCGCGCCCAGCGCGGTGGCAACGATCCTGACATACTCCTCGATCTGGGCGAAGTGCTTGGGCGGCACGCTGCCGCGCGTGCCGCGAATGACATCGCCCAGCAGCCCCTTGTGCACGTCGCCCAGGTCTTCCAGGCGGCGCTGCAACGTCGCCTGGGTGATCTGGAACGACAGGCCGTTGGTCGTCGCGTCTTCCAGGTGGTGCGCCTCGTCCACGATCAGGTGGCGGTACTCCGGCAGCACGCGGTTGCCGATCTGTACGTCGGCCAGCAGCAGCGCGTGGTTAACGATGAGCACATGGGCCGACTCCGCCCGGCGCCGCGCCTTGTAGAACGGGCACGCGCCATCCATCTGCTCGCCGCAGCGTTCGAGCGTGCAGCCCTCGTCCTCCGCGCTCAGGCGCGACCAGATGGCCGCCTCCTCATAGCCGCGCAGCGAGATCTCGCCCCGGTCGCCCGTCTCCGAATCCAGCAGCCAGACCAGCACCTTGGCCAGCATGCGCAGCTCGGCCACCGAGGTTGGCCCCCGGCGGCGCAGCGTCGCCAGCCGGCGCGGGCACAGGTAGTTGCCGCGCCCCTTGACCAGCGCCGCCTCGAAGGGGATGCCCAGCGCCTGGCGCAGCATGGGCAGGTCGCGGCTGAGCAGTTGATCCTGCAAATTGATCGTGGCCGTGCTGATCACCACGCGCTCGTCGTTCTGCGTCGCCCAGGCGATGGCCGGGATCAGGTAGGCCATGCTCTTGCCGACGCCGGTGGGCGCTTCGACCATCAGGTGCCCGCCGCTGTTGAACGCTTCTGCCACGCGGCGCAGCATGTCCACCTGCTGGGGCCGGTGCTCGTAATTGGGGAAAGCGGCCGCCATGTCGCCGCCCGCCTCGATCATCCCCGCCAGCCGCTCCACGTCCAGCGGGCGGCGCTCGAAGTTCGGGCGCAGGGGCCGCCAGGGAGAGCGATCCGGCGTGAACAGATCGCCCGCGCCGATCGTCGCCCGGCGGGCGGGTGCACCGGTCAGGGCGGTGCGGCTTCGCTCAGCCAGCGCCGCCATGAACACCGGCTTGGCTGACCAGTCCAGCTCGCGCGCGGCCTCGGCGATCTCGCGCAGCGTGTCCAGCGGCAGCCCGAGAACGCGCTGCCACAGTGCCCAGTACAGTTGTCCGGCTGCCACCGCGTCGTCCAGCGCACGGTGCGCGTTCTCCAGGTCGAGGCCAAGCTGCCCGATCAGGCTGTTGAGGGTGTAGCGCGGCGCGGTAGGCAGCAGCACCGAGGCCAGGTCGTAGGTATCCAGGGCCAGGTTGCCCGTCGCCACGTCGAAGCGCTTCAGGAAGCCCAGATCAAACTCCACATTGTGGGCGACGACGGGGTGCGCGCCGATAAAGCGCCGCAGGTCGGGCAGCACTTCGCGCACCGTTGGGCAGCCGATCAGGTCGTCGCTGCGAATGCCGGTGATGGCCGTCACCCGCTCCGGGATGCTGCGCCCAGGATTGATCAAGGTCTGGTAGGTGTCGAGCAGTTCACCGTCGCGGAAGCTGGCCGCGCCAATTTCAATAATGTCGTCTTCGTACTGGTTGAGTCCGGTCGTTTCCAGATCGAGGGCGACGATGACCTCGCGCATAAGGTGGCTCCGTTCTAGGCGGCTCCGTGCCGCAGCGGGGCTATTGTAGCACATTTGGGCGCAGCTTTGGCGGGCGCGTTGGCGCAAGCGTGCGCGGCCCAGTTCGGAGTATAATGGCCCTATCAAGCGCTGGGACTGGCCGCACAGAGGAGCGTGGTGGTGATGAACGTGACCGGGCGCGCAGGGAGACGCATCCGCCGCAGAGCAATCCTGGTGGCGCTCACCGCTCTGATCGTGGCGCTGGGGGCCTGCAACGATTCGCCGCCCGCCCCCTCGCCGACCCCCCCGCCGCCGACCGTGCCGCCTGTGATCACGCGCATCGTCACGCCCGCGCCCACCGCAACCCCCCTGCCCCCGCCGACGCCACTGTACGATCTGTCAGGCGTGGAAGGGCGCTGGTATCTGCGCGCTGACATCACCCTCAGCGGCAACAGTCTCATCGCGGAGCTGCGTTATTCCGGCTCCGCCATCCTCACCGTGAGCAGCGACGGCAGCGCCAGCGGGTCCGGCACTCTCAATCCGGCGATCAGCAATCCGCCGTGCGATACCCAGGTGATGGACTCCGCGCCGCTGAGATTCGCGATACAGGGCGCAACCTTCGCCGAGGGAGAGGCCATCGGCGTTGACCTGCTCCTCGTCCCCGCCGATCCCGGCGAAGCGGAGCACTATCGCCTGGTCTGCCCCGACTACGGTGACATACGCGACATCCAGCAGCCGATCCTCTGGCCGGCCCTGGCTGCGCTGTCCGCCCAGGACGCCGGAAGCGCTGCGCTGGACGGGCTGCGCTGGCGGCTGGCTCTCGTAGCAGGGCAATCGCACACCTTCAGCACCGATCTCGCCCCAGCGACCGGCGGCGCGCTCGACGGAACCCTCACGATCGAGATTCGCAGCGAGCGGGGCTAAACAACACAGGGCGAGCCATCGCTGGCCCGCCCTGGCAGAAAATACGCCACCTGACGCGCGGCGCGTCAGTTGCCCGGCGTAGCGTCCTGGCTGCCCGGCGCGTCAGCGGGCGTCTCGGTCGCCGTCTCTTCGGCAGGAGTCTCGGTCGGAGCAGCTTCTTCCACCGGGGCCTCTGCGGCCTGCGCCTCATACGCGGCGAGCATCTCGTATACCTCTTCGCGCACGTCGCGGCTGTAGGCGTCCAGATCAAACCCGGAGAAGGGGTAGTTGGCCAGCGTGTCCAGCGTGCTCTGCGCGAAGAAGTGCCACAGGTAGGCGCGCACCAGCGGGTTGGCGAAAGCCGCCTGGCTGACGTGAATCTGCACCGGGAAGGACAGCGCGTAGCTGCCATCGGCGAACGTCTCAGCGGACGGGGCCACACAGCCTGCGCCAGCGTCCACGCTCAGCAGCCTGATCTCCGCCGCGCTGCCCTGCAGGTCCGTCCACCACAGCCAGGTCAGGCCGTTATCGGTGTTGGCCACGCCCTGCGCGCGGTAGAGCGGATCGCTGCTCTCGGTCATGTCCTGGCGCAGCGCGAACGACGGCGAGCCGATCAGGCTGGCGACCAGGGTGTCGGTCTCGCCCGTGCGAGCGGGCGGCGCAACCAACAGCAGCGGACGATCCGGCCACGCGGCGTCAACTTCCTGCCACGTCATGGCGGCGGGGGCGTCTTCCGTCCCTGCACGCAGCAGCGCCGTCATCATCTCCGCGTTCACGCACCCGATCCAGTCCGCGCTCGCCGGGACTGCGATCACCAGCGCCTGCTGCCCCAGGTCGAGCGTGTACGGCTCGACGCCGTTCGCCGCGCACTGGGCAAGCTGCTCCTCGGTCGCGGCGCGCGTGGCCCGCAGCACGTCCGCTTCGCCCGCACAGAAGGCGTCCCAGCCCGCCGCGTTGCCCGCGAAGTCCGCCTCCAGGGTTGCCGCGTCGTACTGCGAAGTGAACTGGCCCTCAATCCGGCGAACAAGATCATAGAGCATCGCCGTGCCGGTCACGGTCAGGGTGCCCCCGGTCGTCGCGTCCACCTGAATGGGGCTGATCGGGCGCGAGAAGGTGCGCCCTGTCTTCGCGTCGAGCAGGTTAGCAAAGCCTGTCTCGTAAGTCACCTCATCAGCGGGCGTATAGCCGAGCGCCGGCCCCTGCGTCATAACGCCGCCTTCGCCCATTAGGGCGAACTCGACGAACGCCTGCACCTCAGGCCGCGCCGCGCTCTCCGCGTTGATATACAGGTAATCGGTGCGGGCCAGCGGGTACGTCCGGTCGGCCAGCGTTTCGGCTTGCGGCGCGATGCACGTGCCCGCCGCATCCCGCACCTGCAGCGGCACAACGGCCCCGTCGGGGTCGGCAGCAGCCAGGTCGGCCAGCATCATATAGGCGAACGCGCCTGCGCCCGCCTCCTGCACCTTCGCCAGCAGCGCCGCCGGGTCACCAGGTGACTCAATGCCATCGCGCAATGCCCCCGCTGGCACCAGGCTCTCGAACAGCCGCGCGGCCCGTGACCCCGCTTCCGGTCCGTAGAAAGTCACCGCCTCGCTGAACGTCTGCGAGCCGAGATCGGCCCAGGTGAGGTCAGCAGCGCCCGACTGCCAGGCGTCGGACACCGCTGTCTGCGCCAGGCAGGTCAGCCCGGCTTCGGGCGCGGCCAGCAATGCCAGCGCCTCATACGCCAGCACCACCTCGACGAAGCCCTGGCCCTGATCGGCGCACGCCTGTATTTGCGCGTCGCTGATCGGCCCGGTGGACAGCACGACATCAACATCACCACTGCACAGCCCCTCAAAGGCGGCGCGCAGGCCGCCGCTGGTGTCAGTCGGCACCTCTGCGCCTTCGCTGGCCGCCATGTACGCATCGGCGATGGCGTTGGCGAGCGTCTCAAGCTCTGGCGTGCCCTGGACGACGACGGGCTGCGCCTCTTCGTCCTGGGCCAGGCTGACCGGGACGGCCAGCGTGAAGATCATGGTCGCAGCAACGGCAACCAGCAAAACAGGCCGAAACAAGCGCCAGGAGTACGGCATACGGGAATCTCCTCCAAGTTCATTGGGATGTGGGCAGGCTACGCGCCGCCCGCATTTCGCCGGCAACTCGACAGCGCGCGTAGCGCGGACCGCCTGCCAGCGCCGGATCGCTTTTGGCGGTACACTGGGGCACGATTTTACACGCTCGCGGCAAGATGTCCAGAACGAGCCGCGCCGCACACCGGACGCGCCGAAGAACCTGAGACGTGATGATGCCCGCCAGCCAGGAGAAGCGCCTCACCACCTTCGCGTGGCGGTCGCTGCTGCGCCTGGGTTTCCGCCTGCTCTACAACGAGCTGGCCTTCACCTACGACGCCGTCAGCGCGGTCGTCAGCCTGGGCCAGTGGAGCACCTGGCAGCGCGCGGCCCTGCCCCACCTCAACGCCCGCCCCGGCGACCCTGTGCTGGAGCTGGCGCACGGCACCGGACGCCTGGCCATTGACCTGCGCCGCGCAGGGTACCGGCTGACCGCGCTCGATCTCAGCCGCGCGATGGGGCACATCGCCGGGCGGCGGCTGGGGCGCTGGGGCTGGCGACCGTCGCTGGTGCGGGCGCGCGCCCAGGCGCTGCCCTTCCCCGCGGAGCGCTTCGCCGCCGTCGTGAGCACCTTCCCCGCCGAGTTCATCGCCGACCCACGCACCCTGGGCGAGATTTCCCGCGTGCTGATCCCTGGCGGGCGGCTGGTGATTGTGCTCGGCGGCCTGCTGACCGGGGGCGACCCCGCCGCCCGCTCGCTGGAGCTGGCCTATCGCGTCACCGGGCAGCGCGGCCCCTGGCCGGTCGTGCTCGAAGCGCGGCTGGCCGCCGCCGGATTCGCCGCGCGTATGTTCAGCGAGCCGCTGCCGCGCAGCGTCGTGATCGTGTGCGTGGCCGAGAAGCCCCGCTCAGCCCCCTGATATGCAAACGGGGCGACCGCCTGGCCGCCCCGCTGTGCGTCTCCGCTCGCTTCGGTCAGTCGCCCGACTCGCCGACCGCCGTCTCGGTGATGCGCGCTTCCGGGATCGGCGTGCCCGCGCGCTCGGCGGCCAGCACGCGCTCCAGCGCGGCGATGCCCACTTCGAGCATCCCCCGGTCGGGCTGGCGCGTAGTCAGGTTCTGCAGGGCCAGGTTCGGCCTGACGACCTGGCGGATGATCGGGTTATCCTGGTGTTTGGCCGTGAAGCGGATCGTCTCGTAGGCGACGCCGGCGATGGGCAGGATCAGCGCCACGCGCGACAGCAGCAGCAGCGGCACGCTGTCCGGTCGCCCGGTGACGATGTGGATCAGCACCGACAGCACGACCAGCGTCAGCAGGAAGGCCGTGCCGCAGCGCGGGTGCTGGATGGGGTAGCGATCCACTTCGTCGGGCGTCAGCGCGGCCCCGGCCTCGTAAGCGTTGATCGTCTTGTGCTCCGCGCCGTGATAGCCGAACAGGCGCTTCACGTCCTGCATGAAACCGATCGCCCAGATGTAGCCGATCAGCAGCGCCAGCTTGATCAGGCCCTCGATCAGGTCGGCGGCGAGCTTGCTGTCCAGCCCGGTCAGCGATTTCACCGCCGCCGAAGCCGCCGCCGGCAAGACAAAGAACAGCCCGATGCCCAGCGCCAGCGAAAAAACCACCAGCCCGAAGCCCGCCGCGCCCTCCAGAGAGAAGTCAATGTCCTCTTCCTCTTCGAGAGCCACGTCCGCCGACCACATCAGCGCGCTCGTCCCCAGCACCAGCGCATCCCACAGCAGCACCAGCCCGCGCACAAAAGGCAGCCGCGCCGCGCGCCCCCGGTACAGCGCCGCGTTGAGCGGCACTTCCTTGATGACGATGTTCTGCTTGGGATTGCGCACGGCAATCGCCGCCACATAGCGCCCGCGCATCATCACGCCCTCGATGATCGCCTGCCCGCCGTACCAGTAAGCGGGCTTGCCGCTGGCGGCTTCCTGCTGGGCGCGGGCCAACACAGCCGCGCTCAGACGTGCGGCGAGGGTCATCCGCCGTCCGATGCGCCCGGCGTGGGCGCGCGTATGCTCGATCAGGGGATGGGGCATGAGGCTGTCTCCAGGTTGAGGCCGGCGCGCCGGCCCGCAGAACGGACGGCCCCCATTCTCTCTCGCAGCGCGCCACTTGGCAAGGTGAATCTGCGCCAGGATGCGCGCGCAGCCCGTCACAACACTCAGAGACCCTGTGGGAAACTGTTCCCCCTCACCCCAAGCCCCTCCCCCACAAGGATGGAGGGGCTTAGCGAACGGGCTTTTCTCCCTTCCCCCCTCGTAGGGGAAGGGCCAGAGATGGGGGGAAAGGCAGGCGCGCGACTTCTCAAACGGCCTCTCCTGGTCCGCAGAATTGTTCGCGCTGGCGCATCCGGCACACAGCAAACCACGTGCAGGGTCATTCAGCGCTGCTCCGGCTCGGCTACGCGGAAACTATTCCTGGCGATACCTGCTGCTAGCGCTAACATGACATGGCAGAGAAGAGAGGGGCTGGGATCGCAGGAAGCGCAGGCTGCGCCAGCCCGCCCAGCGAACAGGCAGATAGCGCAGGACCCGCCACCGATGCAGAGCGACCCCGGTGCGTCGATCACGCAGGAGCGACCGGAACACCCTCGTTCAGCGCACCCCTGTGCGGGCGAGATCGGGGCCAGGCTCGCCCCACCCGACTAATGCCCGAACCTCTTTGAGCACCGACCACCCAGGCGCGAGTCTGCGCAGGTGCCCTCCGCACCAGGGTGCGTGCAAAACCTGTCAGGCGGGGGCGCAGCTCCGCTGCGCCCCCCTTGGCCTCACCCCCGCTCGGCGCTGGCGCGTAGCGCGGCTGGGGGTGAGGCCCCTGCCCCCCGCCCGGCGAGTCGCGGTCAGCCTTTGCACGCATCTCCGCACTACCAGGAACTGCTTGACTTGGCAAAGCACAATATCATATACTGATATGCGGGTATGTTTGCGCTAACAAGATACCAACGCGCCGCTTTCATGAATTAGCCCGATCGCGCGGTCTTCTCAGGAATATCACCCGCGCCGTTCGTTTGCTGCCCCACAGTACATTTGATCCAAGGAGGTCCGCGAGTGGCCGAAGAATCAGCCCCCTGTGCTTTACAAATGGTCAATATTGAGAAGTACTTTGGCCTGGTGCACGCCCTCTCCAACATCAACATGGAGGTTGGGCGCAACGAGATCGTGGGTCTCATCGGCGACAATGGCGCTGGCAAGTCCACGATGGTCAAGATTCTGACCGGCGTCCACCGCCCCACCAGCGGGGAACTCTACGTGGCCGGGCGCAAGGTTGATCTCGACCGCTACAACGTCAAGACCGCCCACAGCTACGGGATCGAGACGGTGTACCAGGACAAATCTCTCGGCGAAAAACAGACCCTCTGGCGCAACTTCTTCGTCGGACGTCAGATCACCAACCGCCTCGGCTTCATCAAGGTCGGCGAAGAGAAGCGCATCGCCCGAGAGATCATGCTCAACACCATCGGCTTTCGTGGCCGGGGCATCACGGTGGACTCGACGGTGAGCAAGCTGTCCGGCGGCGAGCGCCAGGGCGTCGCCATCGGCCGGGCCATGCACTTCGAAGCAGAGCTTATCGTCCTCGACGAGCCAACCGTCGCCCTGTCGCTGAAAGAGGTGCACAAAGTGCTCAACTTCGTGCACAAAATCAAAGAGGCCGGCAAAGCCTGCATCTATATCTCGCACGCCCTGCACGACGTCTATGAGGTCGCAGATCGCTTCATCGTCCTGGATCGCGGCGAGATCGTGGCCAGCATCGAAAAGGGAAACACGACTTTGAAGGAACTGGATACATTCTTGCTCGAATACGCTCACGGTCTGAAAGATAAGCGCGAATCATGAAAAGAGCACGCTCACTCATCAGGCTGCTGGGCAAGATCGAAGGCCTGCCCGTAGCTGTCGTGTTTGTCATTCTCATCATCGCCTTCATCATCACAGCGCCCGATGTTTTCTTGAAGTGGCGCATCTACATGTCCTTCCTGCAGACGGTGGCTCCGCCCCTCATCCTCGGCCTGGGGCTGACCCTGGTCATCACGGCGGGCGAGATCGATCTCAGCTTCCCGGCGACGGTCGCCTTTGCCGGCTACGTCTTCACCTGGAGCTTCAGGACGTTCGGCGACAACATGGACCCCACCCTGGCCGCGCTGATCGGGCTGGGCCTCGCCCTGATAGCCGGCGGGTTCGTCGGGTACATTAACGGGTTGCTCGTCGCCCGGATCGGCGTGCCGGCCATCATGGCGACTCTGGCCGCGCAGTTCTTCTGGTACGGCGTCACCGTCCTGCTGGCCGGCGGCTTGCAGGCGGCGCTCAAGACCATCGAAGACAACCGCGTGCACTCCGTCCTCACCGGTCGCATCTATGGCATCATCCCCGACCCGGCGCGCGGTCGCATCGGCATTCCCACCCAGGCCTTGTGGGCGCTGGGCCTGGCCGTCGTCCTGTGGATCATCCTCAACCGTCACAAGTTCGGCGAAGCCGTGATGTTCATCGGCGACAACCCCAACGTCGCCCGGGTGATGGGCGTCAACGTTGAGACCACCAAAATTCAGTTGTTCACCCTGATGGGCGTCATCGCCGCCTTCGCCGGCGTCATCCTCACCCTGGAAATGCGCGTCTTCTACCCCACCCAGGGACAAGGGATGCTCCTGCCGGTCATGGCCGCCGTCTTCATCGGCGGGACCTCGATGGCCGGCGGTGTCGGCTCGATTGTCGGCACCTTCTTCGGCTCGTATATCATCGGCTCGCTGGAAGCGGGCGTCGTCGCCACCGGCATCAGCGGCTTCTGGGTGCAATTGGTCCAGGGGGCTGTCATGGGCGGCTCTGTGGTGCTCAACACCATCCTGGGGCGCGGAGACATCGCAGTGCTTTCCGACCGCGTCCGCCAGTGGGGGATCCCCATGCGCGCCGCCTCCCGCGAGGCACCCTCGTCCGACCTGGGCACTTGAGCGCGCCAGAACAGGCACGAGGAACTGAAAGGTTACCTGAAAGGGGGCAGCCTATCGAGACCTGAGACCTCCAGTCTCAAGCAGGTTCGCCTATGAATACATCCGATTCCACACCTTAGGGAGCACACTATGCAGCACCTACGCAATCTGGTTGTTGTCTTGTTCGTCGTCGCGCTGGCCGTGGGACTGGTGCAGACCGTCCGCCCGGCGGCGGCTCAGGATGAGATCGTCATCTACATGCAGATGGGCGGCCACCAGGGCGATGGCGGGACGCTGGCCCGCACCAACGGCGCGCGCGCCGCAGCCGAAGCGCTGGGCATCACCCTGATCGAACAGTACGCGGGCTGGGACATGCAGACGATGATCAACCACTTCAACGAGGCGCTGGCCGCCGACCCGGACGGCATCGTCATCATGGGTCACCCCGGCGAAGATGCGCTTGGCCCCCTGGTAGCCGAGGCGATCAGCCGCGGCATCATCGTCACCAGCGGCAACAACTCGCTGCCCAACCTGCAAGCCCAGTACCAGGCGCAGGGCTTCGGCTATGCCGGGGCTGACCTGTGGACCGGCGGTTATGTGACCGGCAAGGCGATGGTCGCCGCGGGCCTGCAGGCCGGTGACGAAGCCCTCGTCTACGACATCTGGCACGAAGAGCTGCGCAGCCGCAGCCCGCAGGGCATCAAGGACGCCCTGGAAGAGGCCGGCGTGGTCGTGGACATGCTCGACGTCTCGCAGGAAGTCAACTCCGATGTCTCGCTGGCGACCCCCATCCTCACCGCCTACCTGGAAGCCCATCCCAACCTCAAGGCGATCGGCACCCAGCACGGCAACATCACCGCAGCCCTGATCAACGTGCTCAAGGGCGCTGGCTACGCGCCTGGCGAGATCATCGTCGGTGGCATTGACCTGTCGCCCGCCACAGTGGCCGGCGTCCAGGAAGGCTACATCAGCGCCACCTTCGACCAGGTGCTCTACCTGCAGGGCTACATCCCGGTGCTGCAAGTCTGGCTGACCTACAACCTCCAGATCCCGGGCCTCGTGGTGGACACCGGCGTTGGCGTCGTGACCCCCGACAACGTCGAGGCGATCATCCCGCTGATCGAGCAGGGACTCCGCTAATCGCGCCAGTTCATGGGGGCGGGCCGGGCCGTTCGCGGCCTGGCCGCCCCCAACCACCCGGTGACGGCGTTGCCCAGAGCGGCGCTGTGGTTGCGATGGGACGGAAGGAGGTGTCTTATCGAGTGGAGAACAGGATTCCCAGATCGTGACCGTCAACCTTCTCTGCCCACATAAGAGTCGCTTGACAAGAAAAAGGAGCACAAAAATGAAACATGCACGCAATCTGATTGTTGTTTTATTCGTCGTCGCGCTGGCCGTGGGACTGGTGCAGACCGTCCGCCCGGCGGCGGCTCAGGATGAGATCGTCATCTACATGCAGATGGGCGGCCACCAGGGCGACGGCACGACGCTGGCCCGCACCAACGGCGCGCGCGCCGCAGCCGAAGCGCTGGGCATCACCCTGATCGAGCAGTACTCCGGCTGGGACATGCAGACGATGATCAACCACTTCAACGAGGCGCTGGCCGCCGACCCGGATGGCATCGTCATCATGGGCCACCCCGGCGAGGATGCGTTCGCCCCCCTGGTAGCCGAGGCGATCAGCCGCGGCATCATCGTCACCAGCGGCAACAACTCGCTGCCCAACCTGCAAGCCCAGTACCAGGCGCAGGGCTTCGGCTATGCCGGGGCTGACCTGTGGACCGGCGGTTATGTGACCGGCAAGGCGATGGTCGCCGCGGGCCTGCAGGCCGGTGACGAAGCCCTCGTCTACGACATCTGGCACGAAGAGCTGCGCAGCCGCAGCCCGCAGGGCATCAAGGACGCCCTGGAAGAGGCCGGCGTGGTCGTGGACATGCTCGACGTCTCGCAGGAAGTCAACTCCGATGTCTCGCTGGCGACCCCCATCCTCACCGCCTACCTGGAAGCCCATCCCAACCTCAAGGCGATCGGCACCCAGCACGGCAACATCACCGCAGCCCTGATCAACGTGCTCAAGGGCGCTGGCTACGCGCCTGGCGAGATCATCGTCGGTGGCATTGACCTGTCGCCCGCCACAGTGGCCGGCGTCCAGGAAGGCTACATCAGCGCCACCTTCGACCAGGTGCTCTACCTGCAGGGCTACATCCCGGTGCTGCAAGTCTGGCTGACCTACAACCTCCAGATCCCTGGCCTCGTGGTGGACACCGGCGTTGGCGTCGTGACCCCTGACAACATCGAGGCGATCATCCCGCTGATCGAGCAGGGTCTGCGCTAGTTCCGCGCTGCCCGCTGATCTGAGTTCATAACTGCGCCCCTGCTCTGTGGCAGGGGCGCGTTTTTTCAGGAAGCGGCCCCCCGGTGACAAGAGGCAATCCGCCGCCTACATCAGGGTCAGGGTGGGCCGCGCCGCCGCCCGCGCGAGAAGGCCGCGCGCGCCATCCACCAGGCGCTCGCCAGCGCCCCGCCGACGAGCAGGGCGGGTGCTCCGGCTGACCAGGTGCGCGGCAGCCCGGTCTCGGCCAGGTGAAACAGCGCCAGCGGCTCGCTCTGCCCGTCCGCCAGCAGGCGCACCGCCCCCAGCAGCGGAGCCTCGCGCACCGCCCAGGCGACGCAGGGAGCGGGATCGGCGCAGCGAGTCGCCACCTCCGCGTAATGAGCGACCGGGTCGCTGAAGACTCCGAGGATATTCACGCCCACGCCCAGCGCCAGCGCGCAGAGCGCCGCCGTCCCCCAGCCGCGCCGCGCCGGGAGCACCAGCAGCGGCAGGCAGCTCAGCGGCAGCAGCGGCACCAGCAGGCGCGGCCCCCAACCCCACCCGCCATCCCACGCCCACCACATGCCGTAGAAGGGCAGCGCCACCCCCCAGGCCAGCGCCAGGAATCCGCCCAGCGCCGGGTGCGCCCGCCGGAAGCGCGGCCAGAGCAGCGCGCTGAGCAGCAGCGGCGGCGCATGGAGCCAGATGCCTTTGCCGGGGCTGAGCAGCAGCCCGCCGATCCCCGTCCAGGGCGCTGCGCTGAACGACTCACCTGCGTAGCCGGTCGTCAGCGGATCGCCGAAGCGCAGGGCGTTGTGCGCCAGCAGCGCGGCGGCAAAAGGCAGCGCGCCCGCCAGCAGCCAGGATAACCGCCGGGCGGAGTGTAGCCCCTCGCCACGCGCGCGCACCACGAGCCAGCCCAGCGGCAGCGCGTAGATCGCCAGGGACACGCGCACCAGCATCCCCGCGCCCAGCGTCACGCCCGCCAGCAGCGCCCCCCTGCGCGACCCTCCTGCACGCACAGCCAGCCACACCGCCAGCGTCAGCGCGCAGGCGAGCGCCGCTTCTGGGAACAGGACGCGCCCATACCACCACAGCGGCGTGGCCAATCCGGCGCTGACCACGACCAGCAGCGTGCGCACCCCCTGCCCCGGAGCGAGTCGCCCGGCCAGCGCCGCCAAAGCCGCCAGTGCCCCCGCCGCCGTCAGCGCGGAGATCAGTAGCACGCTGATCGCGGCGATAGTCGTGCGGTGCGCGTGGTTGAGCGCTGCCAGGCGGTCGCCAGCGATAAAAAACGGGACGGCCAGCAGCGGCAGTCCCGGATCGTACTTGCTGTAATAACGCCCATCGCGCCCCGCCACAATCTGCGGCAGGTCAGGATCGGGCGGCAGGGCCAGCGTCCCCTGCCCGGCCAGCGCGGCGGTCGTCTGGAACATCACCTCGCCGTCGCTGCTGTAGAAGCCGCGTCCCAGCGTCAGCGCGCACAGGCAGGCGAAGGCCACGAACACCGCCCCGACGGGGGGCCTGCCGGACATGCGCGCCCCCTAGCGCCCCGGCTGCCGCGCGCCCTCACTGGCAGCGAGACCGGCAGGCAGGGCGGCCCGGCGGCGAGGGCGCTCAGTCGTCAAAGTCATCGCCGGAGCGCCGCAAGTCCTGCACGTTGAGCTGTCGGCGCGAAGAGCCATTCCACTCATTGATCTCCAGGTGGAAGGCCACGTCTACCTCAGGCGGCATCCGCTCGGCCCAGTCGCCCTGCTTGAAGGCGATGGCGTCCATCCAGTGAGCGCCATCGGCCAGGCGCAGACGCAGATGTTTAGCTTCTTTGCCTACCCGCCTGGCCTCGACCACGCGCAGCCCCCGCGTCACAAAAAGGGGCGTCCGGTTGCCAGCGCCCGTCGGCTCCAGCCGCTGCAAGGCGCGCGCCATATCCATCGTCAGCTCACCTAGCGGCACTTCGGCGTCAATGATCAGCTCCGGGCGCAGGTCCTGTTCGCCGAGCTTGCGCTCCGCGATGTCGGCCAGCCGCTCGCGCAGGCAGCCAATGTTCTCGTTGCGCACGGTGAAGCCGGCGGCCTGCGCATGGCCGCCGTGCCGCACCAGCAGATCGGCGCACTCGTCCAGCGCCCGCGTGATATCGAAGCCTGGGATGCTGCGGCACGACCCGCGCGACTCGTCCTCACCTTGTTCGATGACCACCGCGGGGCGGAAGAACTCCTCGCACAGCCGTCCCGCCACCAGCCCGACGATCCCCGACATATACTCCGTCCCAGCGTCGAAGATCAGCGACACGTCGGCGGTCCCTTCGCCCAGCGCGCGCTGTCGCGCGGTCTCGACTGCCTCCGACGTCAGGGCCTGCCGCCGCTCGTTAAGCTCCTGCAATCTCTCGGCCAGCGCCCCCGCCCCCGGCTGATCGGCCATCAGCAGATTGTAGGCGATCATAGCGCTGTCCAGGCGTCCGGCAGCGTTGAGACGTGGGGCGAGCATGAAGCCGATGGCCGTCGTGTCAATCTTGCCCGGCTCCACCCCCGACACCTGGCTCAGTTCGTACACGCCGGCGCGCTGCGCCCGGTTGAGGACTGCCAGCCCGCGCCGCACCAGCTCGCGGTTCTCCAGCCGGTCGAGCGGGGCCAGGTCGGCCACCGTGCCCAACGCCACCAGGTCGAGCAGATCTTCCAGCTTGAAATCGGGCGTGCGGTTGGTCTGCGTCGCCTCGGCGCGCAGCAGCGCATCGGCCAGCTTGTAGGCCACGCCCACCCCGGCCAGCATGTCTTCGGGGTACCAGCCCGTCGTCCCGTTGTCCGCGCGCAGCCTGGCGTCAATCTTCGGGTCAATCACAGCCAGCGCATCGGGCAGCTCTTCACCCACCGAATGGTGATCGGTGACGATCATGTCCAGCCCGATCTGCCGGCCATAGGCGACTTCTTCGAGCGAGCGGATGCCACAGTCCACCGTCACCACCAGGCGCGCGCCTTCGTCCTTCAACTGGTCGAGCGCGTTAGTGTTCAGCCCGTATCCTTCGTCCACGCGGTTGGGGATGTAGGGGCGGACGCGCCCGCCCAGCGCCTGCAAGGCCTGGGTGAGCAGCGCCGTGCTGGTCACGCCATCCGCATCGAAGTCGCCATAGACGGCGATCAGCTCGCCCCGTTTGATCGCCTGGCGGATGCGCGCCACTGCCTGGGCCATGCCGTGCATGAGAAAGGGGTTATGTAATGCGTAGTCGCCGCCATCCAGGAACATGCGCGCTTTCTCTGGCGTGTCCTGGCCGCGATTGTAGAGCACCTGGGCCAGCACAGGATCGTAGGCATGGAGAGCAGCGCGGATGTCGCTGGGGATAGGAGCCTGCACACGCCAGCGTTTGACAGCAGAAGTGGGATGCAGCACAATCTCTCTCGATTGGTCGAGACCCTAGAGTTCGCTGGCGCACATGGTACCATGCGCGCCAAGCCAGATGCAAATCCCCCTGGCCGTCGGGGGTGCGTGCCAAGCCTGCCAGGCGGTGGCCGGGGGTATCCTGCAAGCCCGTCTCGGCTGGGCGCTGTTTGTACCGTTCGTGATCTGGCGGGTCCGGCAGGCTATCTTTCCGTTCCCAGGCTCTTCACAACCCTGATTCCGATATAGGGCGGGTCATCCTCAAAATCGTTCCAAAAATCTTCCCCCTGTTTCTCTTTTCCTTCCGGTGTTATTTCCAATTTGATCCACTCAACTCCTGAAAATCCAGCCTCTTTCGCGGCGTTTTCATAATCAGAAACAGAAAAATCGGAAAACCTGGCTGTTATCTTCACTTCACCCTGGTCGTTAAGAAAATCAACCTGAATTCTGCCATCTTCAGTTTTTGAAAACCGCCGGTTATAGGCCACCTCGCCAAAGCGCCTGTAGTCAGGATTAAAGGTGATTGAACTGAACGAACCACCGCTTTTCAGCGCCCGAATCGCATAAGTGAAAATATCGCGCAGATTTCCTCTGTCAGTTGCATATAGTAAAACCATCACCGATACCGCTTCATCAAACTGGTGTCCTGGTGAAATTGCAGGCCTGTCGCCCACAAAGTACTTTATGCCCGATCCTTCTTGCGCTTCGAATTTTTGCGCCTCCTCGATTTGTTTCACTGCTGGGTCATATCCTACAACCCTCGCCTCTTTCCGCGCCAGCATCCTTGTAAATGTCCCATTCCCACATCCAATATCCAGGATGTCTTTATTCGCGACATCGCCAAGTAACCTCAATGCTTCGGGGTATTGAATAAATCTCTTGACCGGATCAACCTCGGCCAATGAAGCATATTCCACGCTCAAATTGTTATACTGTGTTGCCTGCCCGTTTTCAGGAGTTTCTCTTTCCATAGAGCTGATTCATCCCTCCATCATCAAAGAAAGTTGGCGCACCGCGAAAGAAAGAACCTCAATCGAGATGAAATCCCATGAGCACCATCTCCGCCCCATGATCAGCCTGTATCACACTCTCGCAGCAAAGTTTGAAACAGCTCAAATTCAGGACGTGGCGGGTTCAGCCGGGAAAGACCTCCTGCACCGTCACCGTGAACCCTGGCAGCACCTCACCCCCATCCAGCGTCACGTGGCGGCTGATCCAATAGTTCGCCCGCGCCGCAACCGCCGATGCATAAGTATTCGAGGCGACTTCGACAGTCTCCCCCCCGATGTATTCAAACAATTTGTCGGCGTTTTCCGGCAGCTCGATAAACAACTCAAACTCCGCCACCGTGTAACGTCTTTCCTGTACAGCCATCGCCCACTTCCACCACCGACCCTTAGCCTGATTCTAACGGGCTGCCCGGCTCCACCACACTCTCGGATCACGGGCGGCGTGCCCTTTCCGTCCGATACGCTGCCTCTCGCCAGGCACCGGGCACCAGTTGTCGGGCAGGCGTGATCGCGCCCAAGCCGCTCCTTACTCCCCTGCCAGCCGCTTCAGCTCATACAGCTTGGTGATCGCATCCAGCGGCGAAAGCTCGTCCACGTTCAGGTCGCGGACGAACCTGACAATCGGGTCCGGGTCCGTCTGCAAGAACGTCAGTTGCATCGGCCCGTCGGCTTTCTGGCGCGGCTGGATCACGAAGTTACCGCCCGCCGCCTCCAGCTCCTTAAGAATCTCCGTCGCCCGGTTGACCACCGGGCGGGGAATGCCGGCCAGTTGCGCCACGTGAATGCCATACGAGCGGTCGGTGCCGCCGGGCAGCAGCCGGTGCAGGAAGACGATCGAGTCGCCCTCTTCGGCCACGGCGACGTTGTAGTTGGCCACGCCGGGCAGCAGGTTCGCCAGCTCGGTCAGCTCGTGGTAGTGCGTAGCGAAGAGCGTGCGCGCGCCCAGGCGCGGGTTGTTGTGGATGAACTCGACCACCGCGCGGGCGATGGCCATGCCGTCATACGTGCTCGTGCCGCGCCCGATCTCGTCGAGGATGATCAGGCTGCGCCGCGTGGCGTGAGTCAGGATCAGCGCCAGCTCGATCATCTCGACCATGAAGGTGGACTGCCCGGCGTGGATCTCGTCCTGCGCGCCGATGCGCGTGAAGATGCGATCGGCCAGGCCAATCGTCGCCTCGCGCGCCGGGACGAAGCTGCCGATCTGGGCCAGCAGCACGATCAGCGCCACCTGGCGGATGATCGTGCTCTTGCCGGCCATATTCGGCCCGGTGATGAGGTGCAGCCGCTCAGCTTCGTCGAAATACGTGTCATTGGGGACGAAGCGCTCGCCGCGCAGCGCCTTCTCGACGACCGGGTGCCGCCCGTCGCGGATGCTCAGCACGTCCTGCGTAATCAGCGTCGGGCGCACGTACTTCTCGCGCGCCGCGACTTCGGCCAGCGAAGCGAAGGCATCCAGGTGAGCCAGCGCCCGCGCCGTGCGCAGCAGCGCCTCGGCGCACGCCCGCACGCTACTGCACAGCTCAGCGAACAGGCGCTGCTCGATCTCCAGCAGGCGCTCCTCGGCGTTGAGGATCAGCGACTCGTATTCCTTCAGTTCGGGGGTGATATAGCGTTCGGCGTTGACCAGCGTCTGCTTGCGAGTGTACTCGGCGGGCACCCGTTCGGCGTTAGCCTTGCTGACCTCGATATAGTAGCCGAAGACCTTGTTGAAGCCGACCTTCAGGCTCTTGATGCCCGTACGCTCGCGCTCGATCTCCTCCAGCCCGGCCACCCACTCTTTGGCGCCGCGGCTGGCATCAACCACCTGGTCCAGCTCCGGTGAATAGCCGCGCCGGAAGACGCCCGGCGCGCTCAGCGTGGCCGGCGGATCGTCCACCAGCGCCTCGCCAACCAGCACCACCACCTCCGGGCGCGGGTCGAGCGCCTCGTGAATGGCGCGCAGTGCCTCGGCGGGCGCGATCAGCTCGCGCAGCGCGGGCACCGCTTCCAGGCTGCCAGCCAGCGCCTGCAGGTCGCGCGGCCCGGCCCGGCCCACCAGCAGCCGGTTGACCAGCCGCTCCAGGTCAGCCACCTGGCGCAGCGCGGCGCGCACGGCAGCGCGCGCCGTCCCCGACGTGTGCAGCGCCTCCACCGCATCGAGCCGCGCCTCCAGGCGATCCAGGTCGAGCAGCGGCTGCCCGATCCACGTGCGCAGCAGGCGCGCGCCCATCGGCGTCACTGTGCGGTCGAGCACGTCGAGCAGTGAGCCGCGCTTGCTCCCGTCGCGGATGGTCGCCGTCAGTTCCAGGTTGCGCCGGGTGGCCGGGTCGAGCGTCATGAAGCCGGTCGTGCTGTAGGTGTGCAGGATCGTGAACTGCTCCAGCGCGCTGCGCTGCGTCTCCAGCATGTAGCTGAGGATGGCCCCCGCCGCGCGCACCGCCAGCGGCTTGTCCTGCAGGCCGAACCCGTCCAGCGTGGTCACCTCGAAGTGCTCGATCAGCGCGTCGCGCGCATACGCGGAGCCAAAGCGGTAGTCGGGTAGCGGGGTGACGTGTGCGCCGGGCGGCAACGTCACGCCGCGCTCGGCCCATGACGCAGGCAGCAACACCTCGCGCGGCTCCAGCCGGACCAGCTCCTCGACCACCGCGAGCGTCGCCCTTTCGCCAGTGACCTGCGTCGTGGCGAACTCGCCGGTGCTGATGTCGGCATAGGCTATGCCCACCCCCGCCCAGCTCTCGCCAGAGCGATCCGGCTCCGGGGCCAGCGCCAGCAGATAGTTGTGGCGGGTCTCCGCCAGCATCCCCGGCTCCATGACCGTGCCCGGCGTGATCACGCGCGACACTTCGCGCGGTGTCAGCCCGTTGACCGGCTCGCTGCCCACCTGCTCGACGACCACTACGTGATGGCCGCGCTCGACCAGCCGGGCGATGTAGCCCTCGGCGGCGTGATGCGGCACGCCGCACATCGGCACGCGCTCGCCTTTGGACACCGGGCGACCCGTCAGCACCAGATCCAGCTCGCGTGCGGCAATCTGCGCGTCGTCGTCGAACATTTCGTAGAAGTCGCCCAGCCGGAACATGACGATCGAGTCCGGGAACTGTTTCTTGAAATCAAGGTACTGCTGGCGGGAGGGCGTAAGCTTGGTCATGGGAGTTTCAACAATCCCGGTTTTGGGCTATGATTGCGGCAGGGAGCAACAGCGCGCGTCCGGCAGAAACATGGGCCGCGTGCAGTATTCTAGCAGGCGGGCCGCCCGCCAACAACCGCCGCGCATCGGGCCTGGGAAGAGATGACCCCGAAGTGGGCGGGCAAGCGCATCAGCAACAAGAGGCCCCATGGTGAAGATGGCAAAGAGACAAGAAGAACAGGCGGGCAATTCGCTTGAGCCTAGAGAGTCAGCGGAGTACGCCCGGAACAAGGAGATTCCCGTCTTCTTTGGCCAGCCAATGCTCAAGGGGGTCTTTGCTGATCTTGACGCCTCCCGGCGAGACCCTGACGTTCCAGTACTGTTCTACTCGCATCCTCATGGGGAACTATGGATAGGTGACGCGGTAGCCTGGCTACGGTCGCTGGAAACCGAGTCAGTGGATATGGTCTTTGCCGATCCGCCCTATAACATCAAGAAGGCAGAATGGGATACGTTCGAGTCCCAAGCACACTATGTCGAATGGTCATTACAGTGGATAAAAGAAGCAGCTCGAGTGCTTAAACCCACTGGCACCCTCTATATTTGTGGATTCTCCGAAACACTCACAGACTTGAAACTGCCCGCTTCTCGATATTTTGAGGGATGCCGCTGGTTGGTCTGGCACTACAAGAACAAGGCCAATCTCGGCTCGGACTGGGGGCGGTCGCACGAAAGCATCCTTCACTTTAGAAAAAGCCAGCAGTTTACGTTCAACACAGATGATGTGCGCATCCCCTATGGCAATCACACTCTGAAGTATCCCGAACATCCACAGGCCGAGACCAGCCAGTACGGGAAAGGCAGTAGCCGGAAGGATGCGCTGTGGCAGCCGCATCCGCGCGGAGCCAAACCTAGAGATGTCATCGAGATACCCACAACCTGCAATGGAATGCACGAGAAGACCCCTCATCCAACGCAGAAGCCCGAAGAGCTTCTGAGGAAGCTGATATTGGCGTCGTCGAACATGGGCGATCTGGTGGTTGATCCTTTTCTCGGCTCTGGGACCACGGCTGTAGTGGCTGAGCAGCTTCGTCGCAGATGGAAGGGCTGCGACATCGTACTCGATTATTGTCAGTGGGCTGCTCACCGGATCGAACTGGTTGAGGACTGGCCAGTAGAGAAATGGATTCAATACGACCTGGAGAACGCTAAGAGAAGGATGTCTATTCGATGACGGATACTGCTTTATGGGAGTTGCAGGCCAGTGTTCAGGATAGATCGGCGTTCACCGCGTTGGATGATTATTCCAGATTGTGTGAAACCTTCCTTGATTTCGTCAGAAGAACACAACCTACGAGGATTATTTCACCCACGCACAACAACTACATCTTCTACCAATACAGCCAGGAATACGGGCATAAGATCACACGTCCTCTCAACACCAACCTATTTATCGAATCCTCTGACGAGTTCAAAGCAGCCTTTGAGAGATTCGTCCTGTTCCTGGCTGACCTGAAGAGATACCAGGAGAAAACCCGCGATCAGAAAGGCGTACACAGCTACGTTGCCTCAGGTGAGATCAACAGGGTCGTCTACACCGCCCAGCAAGCCGCCGGCAGTATAGGCGACTCGTTTGACAATCCTAACCAGTCCAGAAAACGAGTGGGGCAGCTTTTTGAAACGCTGGTCAAGCTGATTCTCCAGGAGGTGGGATTAGAATGCGAACCTCGTACCATAAGCATTCCCATCCCCGGTTGCCCGGGGTATGAGATGCCCTATGAGTTGGATCTGGTATTCTCCCGCAACCAGGCGATTGTGGCCGCTGAAACCAAGTTCATCAATGCAACCGAAGTCGTTGGATCAGTGAAAACAACGAGCAAGGATCGTCTGGACAAAGTGTTTCTCGATAAGTACCTCCTCACCAAACTGCTCGGCAGAGATGTGCCTGTAATCGCCATTTTCCTACACGATATCCAAAGGGCACGAAAGGGACAGAGCATCTTCGGCATCAATTCTACATTCAAGACCAACCATTTCCTGGGGTATATGGTCGCGTTGAGCCGATTGGATGGCGTCTATTACGTTGATCCCAGGCCAGAAATGATGGCAAACGAACGTTTCTGCGATCAAATAAGCGATTTTCAGACGTTCTTGGTACATGACTTGTGGCGACTCTCAAACAGAAAAGCTGTCAGTTAACAGGCGCTTCGATCTACTCCGTTTCCGCTGCGTTCCGGTGGCGCAGGTGAAGCGCAAACCGTTGGGTAGAGGCCGCCGTATGGATTCACCCGACGATCTTACGCCAGCATAGATTGGGGCAGCAGAGTGACTCACGCTATCATCGGTGTTGACCTGGGCGGCACGCAAATGCGCGCGGCCCGCTTCGATCCCCAACTCGCCATTGAGCAGCGGCTGGCCGAACCGACCAAAGCCCGCGAAGGCCGCGACCGGGTGATCGCCCGGCTGCTGGACCTCATCGCGCGGGTGGTGCCGGGCGATGCCGCCTCGCTGGAGGGCATCGGCATCTCCGTCCCCGGCCCGATCAACCCGCACGCAGGGACGGTCGTCAAGCCGCCCAACCTCCCCGGCTGGCACAACGTGCCCATCCGTCAGATCATCGAAGAGCGCTTCGGCTGCCCCACCTACCTGGGCAATGACGCCAATGTCGCCGCGCTGGCCGAGGCTACGCGCGGCGCGGCCCAGGGCTACCGCTATGTGCTTTACCTGACCGTAAGCACAGGGATCGGCTCTGGCATCCTGGAAGACGGGCGGCTGCTGGTCGGCGCGCAGGGCCTGGGGGCGGAAGCGGGCCATATCCTCATGGTAGTGAATGGCGAGGTGCTGGATATCGAGCAGGTGGCGTCGGGCACGGCCATCGCCCGCCAGGCCGTCGCTCGCCTGCGCGCCGGCGAACCTTCGACCATTCGCGCCAAGGTGGGCGACGACCTGGACAGCGTGACCGCCAAGATCGTCGGCCAGGCCGCCGCCGAAGGCGACCCACTGGCCCTGGAGCTGATCCAGCGGGCGGGCTTCATGGTCGGGCTGGCCGTAGCCAGCCTGCTGCACGTGTTCAACCCGCAGATCGTGGTCATCGGCGGCGGGGTGAGCAACGCCGGCGAGCTGTTCTTCGCGCCGCTGCGCAACGCGGTGACTGCGCACGTGCTCGACCCGGCCTATTGCGAGCAGGTGCCCATTGTCCAGGCGGCCCTGGGCGACAACGTCGCCCTGATCGGCGCGGGGGCGCTGGTGACCACGCAGGGCGGGCGCTTTCTGTGGAGTTGAGCGGAGATAGAATGCAGCGCGCTCAGAGCCAGCGACTGCGCTGCCGGGAAAGAACAGGATGATGACGACAGGCCAGGCCACCATTCTCGTCATTGATGACGATTACAAGCTCGTTGAGATGGTCACCGCCATGCTCAGCGCGAACCACTACACCGTCCATGCCGCCTATGACGGGCAGGAAGGGCTGCGCAAGCTGTACGAGCACCGCCCCGACCTGATCATCCTCGACATCAACATGCCGCTGATGGATGGCTGGGTCGTCTGCCAGCGCGTGCGCGAGATCAGCAACGTGCCCATCCTGATGCTGACCGCCCAATCCGCCCCGGAAGAAATCGTCAAAGGGCTGGAGATGGGCGCGGACGACTACATCCTCAAACCCACCGATCCGGCCATTCTGCTGGCGCGCGTGCGGGCTAATCTGCGCCGGGCGACCAGCGAGCCGACCGACTTCGACTACGACGTCGCCTACAGCGACGACTATCTGGTCATCAACGCGCGAGATCGCCGCGTGACGACCAACGGGCAGCCGGTGAAGCTGACGCCAACCGAGTTCAACCTGCTGATCCAGCTTGTGAGCAGCGCGCCGCGCATCGTGCCCTACCGTAGCCTGCTGGAACAGGTGTGGGGCTTCGAGTACATTGACGACATTGATTACCTGCGCGTCTATATCTGGCATCTGCGCCGCAAGCTGGAACCAGACCCGAAAGAGCCGAGATACATCATCAACGAGCTGGGCATCGGCTATCGCTTCGAACCTCAGCGCTGACGGCCACGCTATAGGATTATGCCGAGCTAGCGCGGGAAACGGACAGGTTTACCTCACCCCCTCATTCCCCTCTCCACGTGTGGAGAGGGGACGGAACCCCACCAGGCCCCATTTTATGGGCGTGAGTTTCGAAAATCGCTCGTATTTCTTCACGGGCGCGGTAGAGTCGAGAGCAGGGCGCGGCCCTGGATCACGTCCTCGCGAATCTTGGCGATCAACGCCTCCACGCTGTCGAACTTCAACTCTGGGCGCAGATAGGCCACCACGTCGAAGGCCAGGTGCTCGCCGTAGATGTCGCGGTCGAAGTCGAGCAGATACGCTTCGACCGTCACCAGCCCGCCGTTGAAGGTCGGGCGGTTGCCGATGTTGGCCACGGCCATGAAGGTCTCGCCGTTCAGGTGCGCCCAGCCGGCGTACACGCCCTTGCGCGGTAAAAACTGCTCGTCCCACACGTCGAGGTTGGCCGTCGGGAAGCCGATGGTGCGCCCGCGCCCGTCGCCGTGCACGACCTCACCTTCCAGTCGGTAGGGGCGGCCCAGCCGCCGGGTCGCCACGCTCATATCGCCCTCGGCCAGGGCCGCGCGGATGGTGCTGCTGCTGATCACGTCACCGTTGTCGTCATTGGTCACCAGGTCCACAACCTCCAGCGCAAAGCCCTTGCGCGCGCCCTCCGCCCGCAGGAAAGCGACATCCCCCTCGCGCTTGTAGCCGAGCGCGAATTCCGGCCCAACCCACAGCTCGCGCAGCCTGAGGTGCGCCAGCAGCCGGTCTACGAACTCCGCCGCGCGCATGTGGCGCACGGTCTCATCAAACGGGTGCGTCACCACCAGCTCGACGCCCAGCCCGGCCAGCAGGTCGGCGCGCTGCTGCGGCGAGGTCAGGTAATAGCGGCCCGATGCGCGGCCCAGCACCACATCCGGGTGCGGGAAGAAGGTCAGCACCGCCGGGACGAGGTCGCGCGCGCGGGCGGTCTGCACCAGGCGGCGCAGCAAATGCTGGTGCCCGCGATGCACGCCGTCGAACATGCCCACCGCGACGATCGTCGGGCCGGAAGGGTGCGCGTCGTCCAGGCTGTACACGTGCTGCATAGGGTCTCCTGTGAGTGCGAAAAGCCGTCAGCCGAGGCGAGACTCACGCATGGGACGGGATTCTTTGAGCCGCAGAGCCGCAGAGAGCGCAGAGAGAGATGAATTGAGAGTTTCCTGCTCTTTCTCTAGGTCTTCTGCGCCGAGTTCTTCCCGTCTCGAAAAGTATTCCCTACCAACCACCAACCTATCAATCACCCCTCTCCGCCCGCCCCCGCAAACACCTTATGCGGCTTCCAGGACGGGCCGCGCCGCTCCAGCACGGCGATGAAGCGCCCATCGGGGTCGTAGGCGCGGGCCAGGCGGTGCCCGGCTGTCTCTGGCAGCGCCGCGATCAGCCGCCCGCTGAGCACAGCGGCGGTTCCCTCGGCGTCCAGGTGCAGCGCCGGGTACGCGGCCAGGGCGCGGTCGGGCGGGATCAGGTAATCGGCCCACGTCCCGGCTTCCAGCGCCGCGCGGAAAGTCTCCCAGGGCACGGCGTCAGCGGCGGTGAACAACCCGCTGGCGGTGCGCTCCAGCGCGGCCAGGTGCGCCCCCACGCCGACGGCCTGCCCCAGGTCGTGGGCCAGGCTGCGGATGTACGTCCCCGGCGAGCAGTCAATCTCCAGCACGGCAACCGGCGGCTCCCAGGCTGTCAGCGCCAGGCGGCCGATCGTCACTCGGCGCGCGGCCCGCTCAACCGTCTGCCCGGCGCGGGCCAGGTCGTAGAGCTTACGCCCGCCGTGCTTGATCGCGCTGTGCATCGGCGGGACCTGCGCGATCTCCCCGCGAAAGCGAACCAGCGCCGCCTCGACTGCGGCGCGCGTCACCGGGCGGGAGTCCTGCGCGGTGAGCGCGCCCTGGGCGTCGTAGGTGTCCGTCTGCACGCCGAAATGCACGCGGGCCACATACGTCTTGGGCGACCCCATGACGTACTCGCTCAGGCGTGTGGCCGGCCCCAGGCACAGCACCAGCACGCCCGCCGCCGCCGGATCGAGCGTCCCCGCGTGGCCGACCTTCTGCACGCCCGTGCCGCGCCGCACCCAGGCCACCAGGTCGTGGCTGGTCGGGCCAGGGGGCTTGTACAGGTTCAGCAGGCCGAAGACGCCGGACACGCTGCCCGCTCCGCTACACAACCAATCGCGCGCCGGCGCGCACGGCATCCTGCAACATGGCCACCACGCGCGGGACGAGCGTCGCCAGCGGCTCGCGGACTGTCGCGCCGGAAGCCAGCCTGTGCCCGCCGCCGCCCAGCGCCACCGCCACCTCGGACGTGTCGAAGCCGGGCACGGCGCGCATCCCGATCTCGATTGCGCCGTCCGGCTTCTCGCGGAAAACGACCGCGATGGACGCTTCCTCGGCCTGCACCAGCTTGCTGACCAGCTCGGCGTCGTCGTGACCGTCGTAGCTGGCCTGGGCGAACATCTCGCGGCTGATCGCCGTCCAGATGACGCCGTCTTCCAGATGGGCGGCGGGCAGGGCCAGCCCCCACAGGCGCAGCCCGGCGTAAGTCGTGCGGTTGACCGTGCGCTGGACGATCTCGGTCAGCGGCGCGCCGCCAGCCATCAGCCGCTGCGCCTTGCCGAGCGTCTCGCTGCTGACGTTGTCCGTGCGGAAGCACAGCGTATCGGTGACCAGCCCGGTCAGCAGGCAGAAGGCCGTGTCGCGGCCAATGGGCGCGCCGAGCCGGTCGAGCCAGCCCAGCACCCCCTCGGCGGCGGCGACTGTGGCCGGGTCCACCAGGTTGGCGTCGCCGAACAGCGTGTTCGTGCGGTGATGATCCAGGTTGATCAGCGGCGCGCCGCTCTGCCGGGCGGCGCGGCCCACGTCGCCCATGCGCGCCTCGTCACCGCAGTCTACAGCGATCACCAGGTCGGTCTGCACGCTGCTGAGTGTCGCCTGCACGCTGGCGCTGCCCGGCAGGAAGGCCAGGTCGGGCGGCACGCCCTCGTCCACCGCTGTCTGGACATCTTTGTCCAGGTTGCGCAGGGCGCTGGCCAGGCCGAGCAGCGAGCCGATGGCGTCGCCGTCCGGGTTGACGTGCGTCAGCACGAGCACGCGCCGGGCCGAGGCCAGCAGCGCCGCAGCCTTATCCCAATCCATCGTCATCCGCGTCTTCCTCCTCGGTGATTGCTGGGGCTGGCGGCGCTGGGATATCCAGCGAGCTGAGCAGCTCGTCAATGCGCTCGCCGCGATCAATAGCTACGTCCCAGTGAAAATGCAGCGCCGGCGTCTTGCGGAAGCGCGTGCGCGCCGCCAGCTCGCGGCGCAGAAAGCCGCTGGCCCGCTCCAGCCCGGCCATGACCGTCTGGCGGTCTTCCAGGGCGTGCACGTAGACTTGAGCGTACTCGATCTCGCGATCGACCTTCACCTCGGTGATCGTCACGTCCTGCAAGGCGGGATCGGTCACTTCCATCATGAACAGCTCGCCCAGGATTTCCTGGATGAGCTGTGCCGCCCTCTCCTGTTTGATCGTCATGGTCTTACCCTCGTTGCAGCAATTAGAAGCTGACTCTGTGCAAGGGGCATCTTGCGGTGCTGATTCCGCTGCGAGAGCCTCCCTGGGCCGCGCCCAGCGCCAACTTGCCGCCCGCAGCCACGGTGCAGAGTCCTGGTAGATCATGCCAGATCGCGCGCGCAACGGCCAGCGATGCCGCGCACCCGTTGTCCGCGCAAAACAAGCGGGCCAGAAGATCGCGCGCTCCTGGCCCGGCTGGTCGCAAGACGGCGGCGCGTGCGCTCAGTTCACGCGCTCGCGGATGAAGAACTCAATGCGGTCGCCTTCTACGAAGTCGTGGAACCCGTCCAGGCCGATGCCGCACTCAAAGCCGGTGCGCACTTCGCGCACGTCGTCTTCAAAGCGCTTGAGGCTGGCGACTGCTACGCCGCTCGCCAGCACATTGCCCTGGCGCACGACGCGGGCCTTGGCATTGCGCCGTGCCACACCTTCCAGGATGTACGAGCCGGCGATGTTGCCGATCTTGGGCAGACGGATCACCCGGCGCACCTCGGCCACGCCGACCAGCTTATCGGCGTATTCCGGCTCCAGCAAGCCCTTCAGCGCCAGCTCAACGCTCTCAATCAGCTTGTAGATGACGTTGTAGGTGCGGATGTCAACGCCCAGCGATTCAGCGACGCGCTCGGCGGCGGCGTCTGGCCCGACGTTGAAACCGATGATGATCGCATGAGAGACATGGGCCAGGTTGACGTCGTTCTCGGTGATCTCGCCCACATCAGCATGGAGCACGCGCACCTTGAACTCGTTCACAGAGATGTCCTGGACGGAGTTAACGACCGGCTCCAGCGATCCGTCCACGTCTACCTTGATGATGAGCAGCAGTTCCTTCGTCTCGCCGGCCTGGAAGCGGCTGAAGACCTCTTCGAGGGTGAGGGCCGGTGGCGTCTTGACGGCGGCTTCCTGGCGAGCCAGCCTGCGCTCCTCGACGATAGCCCGCGCCTCCTTGATGTCCTTGACCACCTCGAACATCTCACCGGCGTGCGCTGGCACGTCCAGTCCCATCACCGACACCGGGCAGGACGGCCCGGCCTCTTTGATCACGTTGCCGTTGTAATCGAACATGCGCTTGATGCGCCCGTGCGACGTGCCCGCAATCACAATGTCGCCGGTGCGCAGCGTGCCGTTCTGCACCAGCAGCGTCGCCAACGCGCCGCGCGCGCTCTCCATGCGCCCTTCCAGCACGGTGCCTGCCGCCGGGGCGCTCGGGTTGGCGGAGATGTCCTGTTCTTCGGCGACGAGCAGGATCGCTTCGAGCAGATCTTCGATGCCGGCCTGGGTGCGGGCGCTGACCGGCACGATCAGCGTGTCGCCGCCCCATTCGTCCGAGCGCAGGTTCAGCTCATCGGCGAGCTGCTGGCGGACGCGGTCGGGGTTGGCGTTGGCCTTGTCAATCTTGTTGAGGGCCACGACCACCGGCACGTTGGCCGCGTGCACGTGCGCATAGGCCTCGCGCGTGGTGGGCATCACGCCATCGTCCGCCGCCACAACCAGCACGGCGATGTCCGCGCCCTGCGCCCCGCGCGAGCGCATGGCCGTGAACGCCTCGTGGCCCGGCGTGTCCAGGAAGGTGATCACGCGGTTGTTGTGGGTGATCTGGTACGCGCCGATGTGCTGCGTGATGCCGCCCGCTTCCCCTGCCTGCACGTTGGCCTTGCGGATGACATCCAGCAGCGAGGTCTTGCCGTGATCCACATGCCCCAGCACGGTGACCACCGGCGGGCGCGGCTTGAGCACCTCGCGGGACTGATCGGCGTACAGGCGGCGCCAGGTCTGCGTGGCTTTGCGGTCCTGGACAGGCTCGGGTTCCGGCCCCTTGATCGGCTGTACCTCAAAGCCCATGCTGTCGCCCACGATGGCGGCAGTGTCGAAGTCTATCTGCTGGTTGATGGACGCCATGATGCCGTTGCTGATGAGTTCCTTCATCACCTCGATCGGGCTGGCACCCATCAGGTCGGCAAGCTCTCGTACAGAGAGAAAATCCGGGACTTCGAGTATCTGTTTTTGTTGTGGCATAGACATAGCGGGTCTAGCCGCTGCCGAAGGGCAGCAGCACCGCCGCTAACCTCCTTTCAGGGGTCTCAGTGTGTCCAGCGGACAGCGCCGGGCCGGTGCAAATCCTCCAGGGCTGCGCCGGAGAGGCGTCACTCTTCGGGTGTGGGACGCGCCGCCGCCAACCGCGCGCGGTCGGCCTCGCTCAGCGTTGTGCGCAGGGCCTTCGCCAGCACGTCGCTCGCCAGGGCGCGGTCCCAACAGGCCGGATCGTCGCACAAGTAAGCGCCGCGCCCGCTGCGCTTGCCGGTCGGGTCCACTTGTACGCCTTCGTCAGGAGTGCGCACCAGGCGCGTCAGCGATCGCTTGTCCGCCGTTGTGCGGCAGACCACGCAGGTGCGTTGAGGGACCCGACGGCGTCTGGGCGAAGTACCGGGTTTGCCCATCGTGCTCCTACAGCCTACACGGCCAGGGCAGGCTATCCGAGGTACTCGTCCCAGTCGCCCCGGCGACGCCCGCCCTTGCGACGGCGACGGGCGACAACCTCGCCGCGCTCCTCATCGAAGACCAGCTCGCGGCGCTTGCTCTTCGCTTTCTTCTTGCCCTGCTCGGCTTCGCCGCCCTCGCCCTCGTCGAAGATATCTTCGTCGTCAATGTCGCCAACCGTCTTGAGCCGCCCGGCGCTCTTGGCCCGCCGTTCCAGCTCGGCAGCTTCTTCGGCGTCCAGCAGCGGCACCGGCTCTGGCTCGACGAAGGCCGGCATGACCTCCTCTTCGTCCGCCAGCGCGGCCACAGGCGGCGCGACTTCCTCTTGCGCCGGTTCGGAGACCGTCTCCGCTGCCGCTTCTGGCAGAGCCTCCACCGCGGCCACTGGCTCCTGCGCTGGCTCCAGGGCTTCTTCAGGCTCTGGCTCACCGGCGCGCAGGATCACCAGGTCGTCAAGGGCATAGCGGATAGCTTCCATCGCGTCTTCGCCCGCGCCACCCTGCTCCAACATACGCTCCAGGTTTTCGGCATCGGCCAGCACGCGCACCATCAGCTCGCCCACGTTCTCAATGCGCGCCAGGGCGCGGTTGATGTCTTCGTCGAGTTCGAGTTCTTCGATGGTCATGCGGTACGCGCGGTCGGGCACCAGATCGCGCACCTTGCTCATCGCCGCGCGGCGCGTCGAGCGACCTGCCTCGCGCACCGCCTGCTGACGGCGCTCGGCGGTCTTGACGAATTCGGTCAGCGTCCTGAACTCTTCCGGCTGCACCGGGCGGTTGGCGAGCTTCTTCTCCATGATGCGCTCGACCTCAGCCACCAGGTCGGGCATTTCCGCCAGCAGCGCGTCCAGCGGCGGTTCTTGCAGCCCGGCATAGGCTTTTTCGGCGGCCTCGGAGACGCTCTTGATGTCAATGCGCCAGCCGGTCAGCTTGGCGGCCAGGCGAGCGTTCTGCCCTTCGCGGCCAATTGCCAGCGAAAGCTGGTCGTCGGGCACGATCACCGTTGCCGTGCGCCCCGTGTCCAGGTCTTCTTCGAGCAGCATATCGCTGACGCGGGCCGGGCTGAGCGCCTTGGCGATGAAGATCGCCGGGTCCGTGTTCCACTCGATGACATCAATCTTTTCGTCGTTCAGTTCCTTGACGATGTTCTGAATGCGCATCCCGCGCATGCCCACGCATGCGCCAACGGGGTCCACGCCTTCCTGCAGCGCAGCCACAGCCACTTTGGAGCGGTGCCCGGCTTCGCGGGCGATATTCTTGATCTCCACTTGGCCGTTGTAAATCTCCGGCACTTCATACTCGAACAGGCGGCGCAGCATGTTCTTGTGAGCGCGGCTGACGACGATCTGCGGGCCGCGCGTGTTGCGCTTGACCTCGGCGACATAGGCGCGCACTTTGTCGTGCGGGCGGTAGCGCTCGCCGGGAATCTGGTGCTGGTGAGGCATGACCGCTTCGGCGCGGCCCAGGCTGATGGTCAGCGTGCCATGGCTGACGCTCTGCACCGTCCCGGTGACCAGGTCGCCCTCGCGCTCAACGAACTCATCGTACAGGGCATCGCGCTCGGCTTCGCGGATGCGCTGCAGGATGACCTGCTTGGCCGTCTGCGCGGCGATGCGCCCGAAGGTGATGCTGGTCTGCACCGGCACCATCACGGTATCGCCAAGCTCAGCTTCAGGTGCGTACTGGTGCGCCACTTCCAGCGCCACTTCTGTCGAATCCGACTCGACCGACTCGACGACTTCCTTCTCCAGGAAGATGTGGGGCTCGCCGGTCAGGTCAATCTGCGCCTCGACGCGCTGGTTGTTGCCAATGTTCGCGTCGCGCTTGTAGGCGGAGACGAGCGCCTGAGAGAGGGCGTCCATCACCACCTCACGCGGTAGCGCGCGCAACTCGACAATTTCGTTGAAAGCCAGGGTGAAATCGCTCTTCATAGTTCTGCTTGGTTCTGCCCTACCGGGACTCACGCCATCCAATGGGGTGCTGAGCAAGCCAGCTATATACAACGAAAAGTGGGGGGTCCCACTTTCCTAAGAATAGCTCGGTCTCAGCATCCACAGTATAACATGGCCCGCTCCGCTTGACAAGGGCAGCGCAAGCGGCTAGTGGGGGTGCGCGCAAGGGGTGAGGACCAGGGCGCAGCGCCCCTACCCACCCAGCACCGGACTCCAGAGCAAAGGATCACCGCAGAGACGCAGAGAGCACAGAGGAAAACAAATGATACGCTCTTCTCCGCGTCTTCTGCGCCTCTGCGGTTCCAGAATTCTGCACCCCCAGCCTCGCCCCGCCCGCGCCAAGGTGCCCGGCCCGGCAGCGAGCGAATCGCCGCTAGCCTTTGCGTTGAGCCGCCGCAAAAGCAGTTGACGGAGTCGCCGTGACGGGGTATCTTTGGGCGCTTGTATCACTCGTCATCCGATCCGGTGTGTTTCTTCACTGTGCTCGCGCGAAGCATGGCGGCAAGATCCCCCAGGTTTGCGTGCGTCCGGCCCGTTGTTCTGCGCCATCAGGATAGAGGCACAACTGTGCGCCGGGGCCAGTGACGACGACACCCGCACACACTACACGGGAAGCGCAGCGATCCTGCTGAGAGTCTAGGAGAGGCTTGAATGGCACAGAAGTGGGTATACGCGTTTGAAGAGGGTAACGCGACAATGCGTAACCTCCTGGGCGGCAAAGGCTGCAACCTGGCCGAAATGACCCGTATTGGGCTGCCGGTCCCGCCCGGATTCACGGTCACGACCGAGGCGTGCGTGTCCTACATGAACACGGGGAAGTTCCCCGCAGGCATGTGGGAAGAGGTGCTGGCGCACATTGACGCGCTGAACAAGCAGACCGGCAAGGTGTTCGCCAATGACGCTAATCCGTTGCTGGTGTCAATCCGCTCTGGCGCGCGCGAATCCATGCCGGGCATGATGGACACGATCCTCAACGTGGGCCTGACCGTCGGCTCCGTCGAGACGATGGGCAAGAAATTCGACGACATGCGCTTCGCCTGGGACCTGTACCGCCGGCTGATCCAGATGTTCAGCAAGGTGGTGCTGGAAGTGCCCGGCGAAGAGTTTGAGGAGATCATTGACGAAGAGCGCGAGCGCGCCGGGGCCGCCAGCGACGCCCAGATGCCCGCCGAGGGCTGGCAGCGCTGCGCCGAGCGCTTCGTCGAGCTGGCCGAGAAGCACACCGGCCAGCCTTTCCCGCACGACCCGTACAAGCAGCTCGAGCTGGGCATCGAGGCCGTGTTCAAAAGCTGGAACGGCAAGCGCGCGGTGGACTATCGCAACCACTACGGCTACCCCCACACCTGGGGCACCGCCACCAATGTGCAGACGATGGTCTACGGCAACATCGCCGACGGCGTCAGCGGCACGGGCGTGGCCTTCACGCGCAACCCGGCCACTGGCGAGAAGAAGTTCTACGGCGAATACCTGCTCAACGCCCAGGGTGAAGACGTAGTTTCTGGCGCGCGCACGCCCACCGAGGTGTCCGGCCTGGCCAACGAGATCCCCGCGGCATGGAACGAGCTGATGAAAGTGTCGGACATCCTCGAAGAGCATTACCGTGAGACGCAGGATATCGAGTTCACCATCGAGAGCGGTGTGCTGTGGATGCTCCAGACTCGTTCGGGCAAGCGCACCGCCGCCAGCGCCGTCAAGATCGCGGTGGACATGGTGAGCGAGGGCCTGATCACCCCCGCCGAGGCTGTTGCCCGCATTTCGCCGGATATGATTGACCAGATGCTGCACCCGCGCTTCGACGAAGCGGCGCTCAAGAAGACCACGCCGCTGACCAAGGGTCTCAACGCCTCACCCGGCGCGGCGGTCGGCAAAGTCTACTTCGATGCCGACACCGCCGAAGCTAAGAGCAAAGAGGGCGAGCCGGTCATCCTCGTCCGCCCGCTGACCGAGCCGAGCGATGTGCACGGGATGCTCGCCGCGAAGGGTATCTTGACGGCGGAAGGCGGCGCGACCAGTCACGCCGCGGTGGTGGCTCGTCAGCTTGGCAAGCCGTGTGTCGCCGGCTGCACCGATGTCAGGATCAACCTGGACAAGAAGTTCTTCACGGTCAACCAGACGGTCGTCAAGGAAGGCGACTACATCTCGCTGAACGGCGCGAAGGGCACCGTCTACGTGGGCCAGATTCCGGTCGTTGCCCCCAGGCTCGAAGAGCAGACCGATCTGCTCAAGATTCTGGGCTGGGCTGACGAGATGCGCCGGCTGATGGTGTGGGCTAACGCCGACGACGAGCAGCAGGCTGCCCGCGCGCGCAGCTACGGGGCGCAGGGCATCGGCCTGTGCCGCACCGAGCATATGTTCCTGGGCGAGCGCACTTACCTTTTCCAGGATTACATCCTGGCCGCCGATCCGCTGGCCAAGCAGAAGGCGCTGGACAAGCTGGGCGAGCTGCAACGCGGCGACTTCTACGGTATCTTCCGCGCGATGGACGGGCTGCCGGTCATCATCCGCCTGATTGACCCGCCGCTGCACGAGTTCCTGCCGGCGCGCGACGAGCTGAAGGTGGACGTGGCACTGGGCCGCGAGCGCGGCGAAGATGTGGCGGAGAAGGAATTCCTGCTGCACAAGGCCGAAGAGCTGGCTGAGTTCAACCCCATGTTGGGTCTGCGCGGCATCCGCCTGGGCATCATGATGCCCGACGTGACGGTGATGCAGGTGAGCGCGATCATCGCGGCGGCGTGCGACGCGGCCAAGGATGGCTTCGACGCGCATCCTGAGATCATGATCCCGCTCACGGCGCACATCAACGAGCTTAAGCTGCTGCAAACCGTCCTGGAAGAAGAAGCCAGGAAGGTTATGGCGGAGAAGGGTGTCGAAATCAGCTACAAGTTCGGCACGATGATCGAAATCCCGCGCGCAGCCATCACCGCCCGCGAGATCGCCGGGCTGGCGCAGTTCTTCAGCTTCGGCACCAACGACCTGACGCAGATGACCTACGGCATCAGCCGCGACGATGCCGAGCGGCACTTCCTGCTCCAGTACGTCGAGAAGGGCATCCTGCCCAGGAACCCGTTCCAGACGATTGACCGTGATGGGGTGGGGGTGTTGATGAAGATGGCCGTCACCGACGGGCGCGCCGCCCGGCCCGACCTGGAAGTGGGCATCTGTGGCGAGCACGGTGGCGACCCGGACAGCATTGACTTCTGTCACCTGATCGGCCTGAACTACGTGAGCTGCTCTCCCTTCCGTGTCCCGGTGGCACGGCTGGCAGCAGCGCACGCTGCCCTGCGCGAGAAGGGCTGGGAGCGCCTGGGCGAGCTGGGCGTCCGCGACCCGCACCGCAACTAAAGCGGCGCCTGTCCCTGAGAGTCAGCGAGGGCCGTCCCAGTGGGGCGGCCCTTGTCGTTGGCGGAAGCTGCGCTCGCCCCGCGAGAGGGAAGAGAGAAGAGCGCCCTAGAGGCCGTTCGAGAAGTCGTGCGCCTGCCTTTGCCCCCCATCCCCGGCCCCTCCCCCACGAGGGGGGAAGGGAGAAGTGCGCCGACCTTAAGCCCCTCCCTCCTTGTGGAGGAGAGGCTTGGGATGGGGGAAAACAGCGAACAATCATCGGCGAACCCCTGCTGATGGGTGCTGGCCGGGCGCAGCGCAGCACGGGAACACTTCTGCTGCCTGACGGATTCTGTACGTATCGGGCGTTCTCTCTGCGCTCCGGCTGCGGAGGGCGCTAAATCGAATATACTGAGGACAGGAAGAACGCAGCCTATTATGACGGTGCGAGGAGTGTGCGCAATGAGGCGACGTGTGATAGGTGTGCTTGTGATGATGGCGCTGCTGGCGCTGGCGAACGGCCCAACCTGGGCCGCACAGGGCGCGCCCGTGCTCCCGCCGACCATCATCAGCTTCTCGGCGGACATAGAGGAGATCGCGCTGGCGGACGCCGAAGCGGGTGAGACGCCTGCCCGGCTCACCTGGCAGGCGGTCGGCGTCCAGGATAGTCACCGCCTGACCCTCTTCGTTTTCCGCATCAATCGCTGGGAGCCGCTGCTGCCAGCCGAAGCGCCGCCGCTGCCTGCCGCTGGCAGCCAGGATATTGTGATCGAGCACCCGCTGACCTTCAGCCCGCCAATGTACAGCCTGGTGATCAGCGATGGGGCTGGCCAGATGCTCGATCAGCGCATTGTGATCATCCCCTACGCGCCGCCCGACGAGACCGTGTCGCTGAGCATTGACCGCTTCGAGACTGAGGTGGTCGAGCTAGACACGGCGTCGCTGGCCGCCGGGACCGCGCGCGTGCCGGTGGCGTGGGAGGTGGGCGGTCGTCAGCCGCACATGCACCTGGTCTTCGAGCAGGTGCTGGAGAGCGGCAGTGTGGTCTCGGTTGAGCTGCCGCGCCGCAACCTGTGGATCGCTTCGCACGGTGAGGGCGTCGTGGCTCCACTGCCCACCGCGGGCGGGCAGTCGGTGCGGCTGCGGCTGCGTGTGGTGGACATCCGTGATGGCAACACGCTGGCTGCCTATGCCCTGCCGCCAATACCGGTAGTGCAGGGAGTGATCCCGCCCGCTACGCCCGTGCCTCCGCCAGCGCAGGGCGGCACCTCGCCCGGATCACCCCCAGGACACAGCCCCGCGCCGGTTGACGTGGCGCTGTTCACCGTCGCGCCAGAGACCATCTCGCGCGGGGGGATAGTGACGGTCAGTTGGGATGTGCGCAACGCGGTGGAACTGGGCGTGTGGCTGGTCGAGCCGGGCGGACGGCTGGCGCAATTCGCCCCCAACCCGACTCCCCAGGGATCGTGGACGGTCGCGGTGCCCCCCGCTTACGTGGATGCGGCGACGTTTATGCTCTTCGCCCGTGATGCCGCCGGCGGCCAGGCGCAGGAGTCGCTGGTAGTGGGCGTGATTTGCCCTTACGTCTATTTCTTCGACACACGCGGCCAGACGCTCACCTGCCCGCTGGAGGCGGGGACGACAGTGCAGGCCGCCTATCAGGAGTTTGAGCATGGGGTGATGATCTGGCGGGCGGACACGAGCGACATCTACGTGCTCTACCTCGAAACGGGGCTGGTGAACCGTTACCGCGACACGTGGCACGGCGAGGAAGTCCCCTATGGTGAGACGCCCCCGCCGGGCCTGTACAAACCCGATCGCGGCTTTGGCCGTGTGTGGGTGGACAATCCCCAGGTGCGCGCCGGGCTGGGCTGGGCAACCAGCCTGGAGCAGGGCTACACAATGTTCCACCAGCGCTCCGGAGACCTCAAGTACGCCCGCCTGTACCTGACTCTGCCCAACGGGACGATCGTCTATTTGGTGGAGAACACCTGGAAAACCTGGTAGGAGCGCGTGCCGCGCCAGCAGTGGGCTGCCCCTGGGCGGGCAGCCCATTTTTTGTGCCAGGCGCGCTGCCCGCTCCCGAAAACTTTGACTGGGGGCAAATGTAACGGTGCCCCAATAATAACTATCTAAAACGTAATCCTGCCTGGCTACCAGGTTTCGCCGAGAGGCGATTCGTCCAGGTGGGGTGACCACGAGGCGCGGACCAGCGTCCAGGCGTCGCCGGGCCGGAGGCGCTCAACGAGAGTGATCGAGGTATTGGTCAGCGAAGGATGTTCCAGGTGGCCAAAGAGACTTTCGAGCAGCATCCCCAACGTCCCGCCGTGCGTGACCAGGGCGACCGTCTGCCCGGCATGGTGAGCGGCGATGTCGTCGAAAGCGGCGCGGGCGCGCACCCTGAGCGCCGCGCGCGATTCCCCGTTGGGCGCGGGGATGTTGCGCCAGTCGGCCCGGTAGGCCGCGTAACGCTCACCATCCCAGGCCAGCACTTCGTCGCGCGTGAGGCCCTGCCAGTCGCCCAGGTCAATCTCGCGCAGGCGTGGCTCTGGCTGCACTGGAAGGCTGAGCGCCTCCGCGATGGCCTGGGCAGTCTGCCAGGCGCGCAGCAGATCGCTGCTGTAGAGCGCGGCGATGCGCGCCCCGTTGCTGGCCAGGTAGCGGCCCAGCGCGGCGGACTGGGCCAGCCCGGTCGCGTTGAGCGGGACCGGGGCATTGCCCTGCCAGCGCCCGGCGGCGTTCCAGTCGGTTTCGCCGTGCCGGATGCACAGGACACGGGCAGGGGTGGAGGGATGAGGCTCAGCCATTGGACGAGTCCGGTGTAGTCAGGCGAAGGCTTCGCGCAGGTCAGCGAAGACGGTGCCCAGCGCGGGCAGCAGTTCGTTGGCGGCGCGGACGGGCTGAGCGCAGTCCAGAAGCAGGTAGTGTCCGGCTTCGCGCGGGCGAGCGTGGGCCGCGCTGGACAGGCGCAGATGGTAGCGGTTGACCAGCATGTAACCGCCGAGCGGCGTAACGATGTGCCCGCTGACGATCACCCGCTGGGGGGCCGGTGCGCCCGCCGAGAACGCTTCGAGAAACTGCTGGGCGATCTGCACGTAGCCGTACTCGGTCAGCCCCAGCTCGTTCTGGGTGAAGAGCGCCTCCCACAACACCGCGAACGGCCTGCTCTGCTCGGCGATCAGGAAGGCGCGCAGCAGGTGCGAGTAGCGCGGGTCCGATGGGCCGCTCACGGCCAGGTAGTGGCGCGCATCGTCCAGATAGGGCGCGCCGTGCACTTGCTCATAGTGCTCGTAATAGGGCGCCAGGTCTGCGGCCTGGGCCAGCGCAGCGTCGGCCTGGGCCAGCAGCGCGCTGTGCTCGAAGGCGCGCAGCATCTCGACATGGGGGATGACTTCGCTGACCGGCCCCGCGTGGCTCAGCATGACTCCGGCGGCGGTGCGCACGTAGAAAGGCAGGCCGTCCAGGAAGGCGAGGACCGTCGCGCGGTCAGCGCCCAGGGCGCGCTCGAAGCGCGGCGTGAACTCGATCTCGCCCTTGGCCAGCGAGACACCGTAGATATGCGGCATCTCGTGGTTGCCCAGCAGCATGATCACCGTGTCCGGCCCCAACTCGGCGCGCAGAGCCATGACCTGGTGCAGGATTTCCAGGCTGCGGTCGTGGCGCGCCGCGCCGTAGGAATGAATCAGGTCGCCCAGGAAGATCAGGCGTTGGGCCTCGCCAGAGGCGTAGAGCTGGCGAAACTGCGCTACATAGCGATCGAAAGCGTCGCCGTCGCCGTGCAGATCGGTGACGACCATGGCGACGCCTTGCGTGAGATCAACGAAACGATCGGGCATTGTGGGCTTCTGGCTATATCCTCTCGGTTGGCGGGCGGAGTATACCATAAAGTACCCCGAAGCGGGATGGTCGCCTGGGGCCGAGGGGCGCGAGTGGAGTGTGCCTCATGTCCAGGGCAGAAGATCACCGCGGAGACGCAGAGAGCGCAGAGGGAAGAGAGCGTCGAGAGATTTATGCGTTCTTCTCCGCGTCCTCTGTATCTCTGCGGTTCGAGAATCTCGCCCCCCAATGCGAGGTGGGATGCGTGCAAAACCTGTCAGGCGGTAGGGACGCTGCTCTGCTGCGCCCTGGCTGACCTCACCCCCCCTCGGCGCAGCGCGGCTGGGGGTGCGGTCACTGCCCGGTACCCGGCGAGTCACTGTCAGCCGTTGCGCGCACCCCGCGAGGTGTCCCCTGTTGTCAGCGGCGATGCTTTGACGCTAAAATAATTCTACAAGGAACTCCCCAACACAGCCTAATTAGTCATCTTGCAAAACCTATCAAGGAGTGCGGAAGTGAAGAATCCGATTCGTGTGGCGGTGACCGGCGCAGCCGGTCAGATCGGCTACAGCCTGCTCGTTCGTCTGGCCAATGGTGAGGCGTTCGGCCCCGACCAACCCGTGATCCTGCAACTGCTCGAAATTCCGCAGGCACAGGACGCTCTGCGCGGCGTGGTGATGGAGCTGGACGACTGCGCTTTCCCGCTGTTGCAGGGCGTGGTGGCGACGGATGACCCGTATGTGGCCTTTGACGGCGCGAGCTGGGCTGTTCTGGTCGGTGGCAAGCCGCGCGGCAAGGGCATGGAGCGCGCCGACGTGATCCGCGACAATGCGCCGATCTTCGTCAGCCAGGGGCGAGCGATCAACGAGCGGGCGGCCAGCGACATTCGCGTGCTGGTCGTGGCCAACCCGTGCAACACCAACGCCCTGATCGCGCTGCGCAGCGCGCCCGACGTGCCCACCAATCGCTGGATGGCTATGACGCGCCTGGATCAGAATCGCGCCCAGACGCAGATCGCCCGGCAGGCAGGTGTGCCGGTGAGCGCGGTGACCAACCTGGCTGTATGGGGCAATCACAGCCCGACGATGTACCCCGACTTTGAGCACGCGCGGATCAATGGCCAGCCGGCGCTCGACGTGATCCGCGACCGGGCCTGGTTCGAGGGGGCCTTCCTGGTGGCGGTGCAGCAGCGCGGTAAAGAAGTCATTGACGCGCGTGGCAAGAGCAGCGCGGCCAGCGCCGCCAACGCTGCCGTCAACCATATCCAGAGCCTGCTGCGACCCACGCCTGAGGGCGACTGGTTCAGCGGGGCGATTCTCTCGGACGGCAATGCCTATGGCGTCGCCGAGGGGCTGCTCTATTCCTTCCCGCTGCGGGTTGGCGGGGACGGATCGGTGACGGTGGTCGAAGGGCTGACGCTGAGCGACTACGCGCGCGGCAAGCTGCGGGTGTCGGCGGAGGAATTGCTGGAGGAGCGTGAGGCGGTCGCCGACCTGTTGAAATAGCCCGCCCGGTCTGATACAATGAGGCGCGCTCAGGACGGCGTGAGAGATGCTCACGCCGTTCGTTGTGTGAGGGCACGGGCAAGGCGCCGGAGTGTCTCTCATTTCTGGGGCAAAAGATCGCCGCTGAGACGCGGAGAGCGCAGAGAAAAGACAGGTTGGAGAGCGGGCGCCAGGTCTTCTCCGCGCCCTCTGCGTCTCTGCAATTCAGGCATTTCGCCCCCATCGTGAGATGCCCCCCCACCCCACTTGTGTATTGCCTGTGCTGCTTAGCGGGCTTATAATGATGGTTAAGCAGCATGTGAAGGAGATGCGTTCTCGCGCATGAGCTACTCGATGGGCGGTCCTCGTGCGGGGGGCAGCCGTTTCGCCTTCGTCAGAATGTCGTGGGTGCTGCCGGCGAGTTTTCTGCTGCTCCTGATCATTCTGGTGTCGCTGCAGTTCGCCCCTTTTCTCACTGAACAGCGGCGAGACAGCGGTATCTTCGCCTACACGGGCAAGGTCATCCGTGACGGCGGTCTGCCCTATCTGGATGCCTGGGACAACAAGCCGCCCGGCATCTATTTCATCAACGCGCTGGCCTTCTTCCTCTTTGGCACCAACCGCTGGGCGCTGTGGCTGGCGGAAAATATCACCCTCTTCCTGGCGGGCATGACCATGTTCTGGCTGCTGCGCCAGTTGTACGGCGAGCGCGGCGAAGCGTGGGCCGGCCCGCTGATCCTGGTGCTGCTCACGCGCCACCCGGCGCTCGTCTCGGACATCAACTTCACCGAACCCTACGCGCTGCTGCCGCAGATGCTCGTCCTGGCGGCGGGCTACCAGTTCCTGCGTGCGCCTGGCTCGCGCTGGGGGTTTGCCATGGGCTTTGCGGCGGGCAGCGCCTTCCTGATCAAGCAGACGACGGTGGGCGTGGCCCTGGCTTTCATCCCGGCAGTGCTGATCAGCCGGCACCCGGTGCTGGGCACGCAGCGGCGCTGGCACTGGCTGGGCGTGACCATTCTGGGCGGGCTGAGCAGCCTGGGGCTGGTGGCGCTGTACCTGCTGCTCAACGGGATTCTGGACGACGCTGTCAACGCCTCGTTCGTGGCGGCGGGCACCTTTCACGACTGGGTGAGCGATGGCTCGGTGTGGATCGGGCGGACGGTGCTCACCACGTGGACGGCCAGCCTGGCCCCGCTGGTGATCGTGCCGCTGCTGCCGTTCCTGGTGCTGGGGATGCGCGCCGCGTGGCGCAGCCTGCGCACCCGGCCTTACTACGGGCGGCAGGCGGCGACCAACACGACGCTGCGCGTGTGGATCGTGATCACCTTCTTCGTGGACATGATCCTGTCCAACATCACCAATCGCGGCTATGCGCACTACTATGTCACGCTGATCCCGGCCATGACCCTGCTGACGACGATGAGCCTGCCAGTGCTGGCGCAGCGCATCGCCCAGGCAACAGGCCGCCGGCGTAGGGCGTGGTCGTGGCTGCGCGTCTACCTGGCCGCGCTATTGCTCGGCGTGCCAGTGGCGGCGACGGTGGTGCGCGTGTTGCTGGCCGAAACGAAGATCGCCGGGCCGGCCCGCCAGCAAGAGGTGGTCACTTACGTGGCGGAGCGCACCGATCCGCACGATACGGTGCTGGTGTGGGGCGCGAACACGGTCGTCAATTTCCTGGCCGACCGGCGCAGCCCCACGCAGTTCCACTACGGCTATCCGCTGATCGTGCCCGACGAGGTGTCGGACGAGTACATCCTGGAAGCGGTGCGCGACCTGCGGCGCGGCAAGCCGGCGATCATTGTGGACAGCACGATGGTGGACGGCGACCGCATCCCGCCGCTGGACCCGGCACGGCGCATCGAATGGTGGGGAGAGGGAGGCCGCCGCGACGTGGCCAACCTGGACCCGATCTTCGAGTTTGTGGACGCGCACTGCTGGCAGGTGGACGAGATCGAGCAGATCGTTATCTACCGCTGCGCCTACCCGAACACGACGCGCCTGCCGCTCTCAGTCGTGACCGGGCCGCCGCTGAGCGCGTTCTGGCAGGCGCTGGAGCCGCCGCTACAGGCGAGCTATGATTGGGTTGCGGCGCAGTATCAGCAGGAATTCGCCCCGCAGGAATGACGGCGCGATCTGCCGTGACCGGAAGACAACCCGGCGGCACAGGCAGGCGCCCGTGCCGCTTTTTAGGGGATCAGCCAGACCGGGGGCGCGATTCTCTGAACCGCAGAGAGGGCGCGGAGAAGCACTGACATCTTCTCCATGCCGTCTTTTCTCTGTGCTCTCTGCGCCTCAGCGATGATCGCTTGGCCCAGCAACAAGAACACCCCGCGAGACCGCTTCTGCGCCTGGCTAAACGCCACCCTTGAGCTTCGCCTGCAACTCCGCAAGCGCTTCGAAATCGCCGGCGGCGGCCAGCGCAGCCTGCTGCGGCCAGTTGATGGCGCTGCCCACCAGCCGAACGCCGCGCTCCTTGACGATCTGTTCAAGCTGTTCGCCAGTCAAGGTCGCGACCTGGACGAAGGTGGTGATCCCGGCCTCGTTGAGGGCGGCGGCGGACTTGGGACCGATGCCCTCGATCAGCTTCAGGTCATCCGGGGCGGCTTTTCCGGCAGGAACCGCCTTCGACTTGGCGGCAGTTTTCTCGGCGGGCGCAGCTTTTGCTTCGGCGGGGGCAGGTTCTGGCTCGGCCACCGCTTCGGCGACGGGCGCGGCCTCTTCAGCGGGAGCAGGCTCTGGCTCAGCCATCGCGCCGGCGGCGGGCGCATGATCATCGTGCCCGGTGTAGTGTGGCGTCGTCAGGTCGTCGAAGCGCTCCCAGGGACGTACCATAATCAGCCAGCCGCCGACACCGAGGGCGATCAGAGCGAGACCGACGATCAACAGGCTGGTGGTGATGTCGGCGTTATCTATGGTGCCAAGACCGATGAGCAATAAAGCTACGATGGTGATGGCGATACCCAGTCCGGTCAAATAAGCGAGGTGCTGTTCATTTGGGGTGAGTTTCTCTTGTGCAGGCACGGCAACCCTTCCGTTCTGTACACGTGCGGACGGGACTCACAGACTGCGCGGCTTGACGTTTGTCTTATTGTGCCACAGAAGTGGGTGAAAGGACAAAAGGGGCGGCGCGCTCGATTTTGACGGGCTAATAGAATCTGTTACAATCCTGCGGGTTATATCCATGTCAGGAAAAGACGCGCCTGGTGCCCGCTGCCGGGACCGGCGAGAGAGGTCTTCATGCCGGAAGACTTCCTGCTCTACCTGCTGGTAGGTTTTGCCGCCCAGCTCATTGACGGGGCGCTGGGCATGGCCTACGGCGTCAGTTCGACCACGTTTCTGCTGAGCACGGGGATAGGGCCGGCGGCGGCCAGCGCCAGCGTGCACATGGCCGAAGTCTTCACCACATTGGTGTCGGGCCTGTCCCATCTCAAGTTCGGCAATGTGGATCGCGCGTTATTCCGCCGCCTGGTGATCCCCGGCGTGATCGGCGGCATACTGGGAGCATACACGCTGAGCGAGCTTCCCGGCGACAAGATCAAGCCGTTCGTCTCAGTCTATCTGATGCTCATGGGCCTGCGCATTCTCTGGAAGGCGTTACGCAAGCCGGGGCCAGCCAGCCCGCTGCAGCGCGTGGTTCCGCTGGGCGTCCTCGGTGGCTTCTTCGACGCGATTGGCGGCGGCGGATGGGGGCCGATCGTGACCACGACGCTGGTGGCGAACGGTCACAATCCGCGCATCTCCATTGGCTCGGTGAACCTGGCCGAGTTCTTCGTCACCTTCGCGGAGTCGGCGATCTTTCTACTGACGATCCGCCTGACCAACCTGAGCATCATCGTAGGGTTGATCGCCGGCGGCGTGGCCGCGGCACCGCTGGCCGCTGTGGTTTGCCGCCGCCTGTCTCCGCGCAAGCTCATGGCGGCGGTGGGGCTGCTCATCATCTTCCTGAGCGTCCGCACTCTCGTGCAGACTCTCTGACCGGCCCCTGCCCTTCTGCGGCGATTCTTCAGCGCGCCTGGGGTGCTGGGTTGCCCCAGGCGCGGCATTTCCTGCGACGTTGGCGTTGCCCAATAAACTCCACTATCCTTTAGATTAAGGAAAGGAGCCGGTCTATGGACTCGTTGACCCGAAGTGATCTGATTAACCTGATCGATGTGGAAGGGGAATGGTGCGTCTCACTTTACATGCCCACAGTACGAGCAGGGACGGAGGTGCAGCAGAACACGATCCGGTTCAGAAACCTACTTCGCCAGGCCGAGGAGCGGTTGGCCAGGTTGCAAGTGCGCGTGCCAGATGCCGAGCGCCTGCTGGCGTCGGCGGCGGCGATGCTCGACGACGCGGAACTGTGGCGACAGCAGAGCGATGGGCTGGCCGTCTTTGTCGCTCCCGATCACTTCAGCTACTATCGCCTGCCTCTCTCGTTTGAGGAGAGAGTGACGGCCAAACGCCGCTTCCACGTCAGGCCGCTGCTGCCCCTGCTCAACGGCGATGGGCGCTTCCTGGTGCTCGCGCTCAGCCAGGACCAGGTGCGCCTGTTGGGGGGCACGCGCGACAGCGTGACGGAGATCGAGCTGCCCGGCGTCCCGACCAGCATGGCCGAGGCGCTGCAATACGATCAGCCAGAGCGCCAGGTGCGCGCGCGCGCGGCGAGCAGCACGGGCGTGGCGACCTTCCACGGACACGGAGGCCCGGAAGTAACCGCCAAACCCGACCTGCTGCGCTATTTCCAGGCGGTGGATCGCGGATTGCGCGACCTGATTGCTGACAAGCATTTGCCCCTGGTATTGGCCGGCGTGGACTACCTGCTGCCAATTTACCGGGAGGCGAACACCTATCCGCACCTGGTCGCGCAGGGCGTGACGGGCAATCAGGACGCGCTGAATGCCAGGGAGCTGCACCAGCGCGCCTGGGCGGTGGTTATGCCCTTCTTCGCCAAAGCCCAGAGCGAGCAGATCGCCCTGTACTACGAGCTGGATGGGCGCGACGATCCGCGCGCGTCGCATACGCTCATAGATGTTGTCCGGGCGGCGCACGAGGGGCGCATTGCGACGCTGTTCGTTCCGCGCGGCGTGCAGAAGTGGGGTGTTTACCGCGCGCACAGCCAGAAAGTGCACGTCCATCCGTCGGAGCAGCCCGGCGATCATGATCTGCTTGACCTGGCGTCGGCCCGGACGGTTGCCAACGGCGGCACCGTCTACGTGGTTGATCCGGCGCAGATGCCCGGCGGTGACCTGGTGGCGGCCATCTTCCGCTATTGATCCGCGTGGCAGAGGAGCGTAGTGGGTGGGCCAGGGGAGTATCCTGGCCCATTTTGCTGGAGGAGGAGGACTGGCAATGGGCGCGGTGCTGGTCGCCGGGCTGACCAATATCGAGACGACGGTGCGTGTGGAGGGCTTCCCCATCACCTATACACCAGTGCGCTACCCGTTCTTCGACGTGGACGCGAGCGTGTCCGGCGTGGGCTACAACGTGGCCAAGGCGCTGACAGCGCTGGGCAGCCCGGTGCGCTTCCTGTCCATCATCGGGCGCGACCTGGGGGCGGCGCTGGTGTTGGGGCAGCTTCGCGCTGATGGCCTATCCAATGCCTTCGTCGTGCAGGAAATCGAGCGCACAGCCCGCTCAGCGATCCTGTACGACGCCGATGGGCAGCGCATGATCTACGTGGACCTGAAAGATTTGCAGGAGCGGGCCTATCCGGAGGCGCTGTTCGAGGCGGCGGCGCGCGACGTGACGCTGGCCGTGCTGGGCAACATCAACTTCGCGCGGCCCATGCTCGCCGCGATGCAGGCGCGCGGCGTGCCCATCGCCACCGACGTGCACACCATCAGCGACCCGGACGACGCCTACAACGCCGACTGGATGCGCGCTGCGTCGGTGCTCTTCATGAGCGACGAGAAGCTGCCCTGCGCGCCGGAAGACTGGGTGCGCACGCTGTGGGATCGCTACGACGCCCCCATTGTCGTAATCGGTCGCGGGACGCAGGGAGCGCTGCTGGCCGTGCGCGCCGATGGCTTTCTGGAGCGTGTGCCCGCCGTGTACACGCGCCCGGTCGTCAGCACGATCGGCGCGGGGGATGCGCTGTTCTCCAGCTTCGTGCACGTCTATCGCGCGACCAACGACCCGTACCGGGCTATCCGGCGGGCGCTGGTCTTCGCCTCGTACAAGATCGGCGTGACCGGCGCGGCGGACGGCTTCCTGAGCGCCGAGGAGCTTGATCGCCTGGCCGCCGAGGTAGACGGCTCCCCGCGCGATTGAGGCGGAGTCAGTCTGCCGGAATGTCCAGGGCCGGGGATGGGGAGCTGGGCCAGGCCAGACCGTATGCTCATTTCTGCTCTGGTGCACTGGTCTTCCAGACCGATCTGGATGGCGTCCCCCTCCACGTGCACGGGGAACCAGGGCACGGACGATCCTGAAGATGGCCAATTGCTGACAGGCGACAAAGCCAGCGTGTCAGTCTGTGCCCTGTACGATCAGCAATACTGCTACGCCGTTTACTTCGTGCTGCGCCGCCACGTGATCGCGCTGCCCGGCCAGCCAGCGCGAAAGAGCCGAGTCGCCCGGCGCAAAGGGATCGAAGGGTCCCAGAGCTTGCTCGCGGTGTATATTGACCTCGGGGCTGGTTACGATGGCCCAGAGCCGGTCGTGCGGGGCGGCGAGAACGTTCTGAGGCAGAACCAGGTTGGCACGCAACAGTGCCTCGTCCTGCCAGTAGCGCAAGAAAGGCAGCAGCGACAGGGCCGGTTCCATGACGAAGCCATCTCCGGGCTGGTATTCATCGGCCACGAACGCGCTGGCATCGTGCCAGGACTGGCGCTCGTTAGACTCGTTCGCAAGGCTCCACGACACTTGCACCGTTCCGCTGATGACCACAATCGCGGCCAGGACACCGGCCCACGAGCGCCCGGCCAGCCATGTCACAGGACTGAGGAGCTTCAGTGAACCTAGCCCCCCCCTGGCCAGGGCGCTCCAGCCGCGCAGGGTCAGCAGGAGCAGCCCCGGCAGGAAGACCATGAAGTAGCGGTCGACGTAGAACGGGCGAGCCTGTGACAGCAGGAAGATGGGCAGCAAGGCAAGGGTGACGAGCCAGAACCAGTACAGGTCTGTGGGGACGGCGCGCCAGGCGCTCCACGCCCGGTAAGTGCCAGCCGTCAGCCCGACGGCCAGAGCAAGCAGCGCGGGCAGCAGCAGGAGAGCGAAGCCATCTGGGCCAACGCCCATGTTCGCCAGCGTGGCCGGCAGGTCGGCAAGGGCGGGGCGGGGAATCCACGCGATACCGAATGAGACAACTTCCTGGGTGACAAGGCGATAGACCCACCACGCCAGCGGAGCCAGGGCGACGACCTGTACCAGCAGCCACTGGCGCAACAGCCGGCGATTGCCCTGAGAAGTCGTGCGCCCGCCTTTGCCCCCCATCCCTGGCCCTTCCCCCACGAGGGGGGAAGGGAGAAAAGCGCGTCCGCTAAGCCCCTCCCTCCTTGCGGGGGAGGGGTTTGGGGTGGGGGGAGACAGCTTCTCAAAGGGTCTCTGAAGGGCGAAGCCCAGCACGATGTACTGGGCCAGCGGCAGCGCCGCGGCGAAGAAATGAGTCATGTAGCAGGCGGCGCTGCTCAGGCCAAGCCCTGCCCAATGCGCCGCCGAGCGCTCACCGCGCAGCAGGACCAGGAAGTAGTACGAGGCCAGCAGGGCCGTGATAAAGAACAGGGCATAGGGGCGCGCCACCCGCGAGAGCCAGATATGGTATGGGTTACAGGCCAGCAACAGCCCCGCCCACAGTGCCAGCGGCCGGCTGCCATAGAGCCGTAGTGTCACCCAGATCAGTAAGGTGATGCCGCTCACTCCCAGCAAGACCGACGGCCAGCGCAACATGAAGTCGTTGCCGGTGGGCAGGGCGCGCATGAGCAAGAAGTACAGCGGGACATGGACGCCGTCGGTCAGCAGCAGCGGCACAAACTCAGCGGCGGGCGCATCGGCAAAGAAGACGGTGAATGCCTCATCGGACCACAGGCTGTCGTCGCCTAGGCTGATCACCCGCAGCGCAAATCCCAGGAGCAGGAGCAGGGTGACCTGTACGAGAAAGCGCGTCTGTCTCATGGGCTAGTTCCCCAGCGCGCGAATGATGACAGAGCCTGGCGCAGCCTCCGCGAGCGCAGGGCACCGATCTGTGCGCGGGCGCGCTGGGGCAGATGGCCCAATGCTCATCGCGTCCACCTTGCTCAGTCTTCCAGACCGATCTGGATGGCGTCCCCCTCCACGCGCACGGGGAACCAGGGCACCGGGATCACCGCCGGCATGGCCAGCACGCGCCCATCGCGGATGTCGAACTGCGCACCATGCCGCGGGCAGGTGATGGTGAACCCGTCCAGATCGCCTTCGGCCAGCGGGCCGTCGTCGTGTGTGCAGCGATCTTCGATGGCGTAGTAGGTGCCGCTCACGTTGAACACACCAATGTAGAGGCCCTCGACCTCGAAGACTTCGCGCTCGCCGGGCGGAATTTCGGCGGTCGTGGCGACAGTGATAAAGCGTGGCACTGGGATCCCCCTCTCTGAAAGTGTGGATTATGGCGGATTGCGCCAGAACATGAAGCTGCGAAAGCCCTCGCGCACCAGCTCGTCGGGAATCTGGAGCGCGCGGGTCAGGTCGAAGATCATCTCCCAGAACCCGTTGGCGACGGGCGGGATAAACCACAAAGCCAGAAAAACCAGGAACAGGCCATACGAGCCGATCTGCAGAAGCTGCCAGCGCGTGCGCGCGTCGAGCAGCGGCTCGATCACGCCGAAGCCGTCCAGCGGCGGCACCGGCAGCAGGTTGAAGCACACCGCCGTGACCTGCAGCATGATCAGGAAGGCGACTGCCGACCACAGCGACGTGTTCTCCCAGATCGATCCAGACTCCGGGCTGTGCCCCAGCCAGAGGGTGAACTCGATCAGCGTCGTGTCCACCAGCCCGACGATGAAGGGCAGCGCCAGCAGCAGCGCCAGCAGCAGGTTGGCCGCTGGCCCCGCCGCCGAGACCGCCGCCCCCCACCACTTGCTGCGCAGGCGGTGCCGCTCGATGTACACCGCGCCGCCCGGCAGGCCGATGCCGCCCATCGCCAGGAAGAGCAGCGGCAGGCCGATGCTCAGCATGGGATGCGTGTACTTGAGCGGGTTGAACGACAGGTAGCCCTTGTCCTTGACGGTGTAATCGCCGCCCCAATACGCAACCACGGCGTGGGCGAATTCGTGCAGCGTCACCGAAAAGACCCAGCCGACGAGCACAAAGATGAAAGTGAACAGCGAGCTGCCGGGCAGGGCGAAAAGCAGGTAGGCGATCAGCAGCGCCAGCCCGCCGATCAGCCAGGGCCGGCGGTCGCGGCGCGGTGCGGCCCCGGCGTGCGGGTGCCTGGCGCGCCGGGTGGGGATGACCACGATCTCCGGCCTGGCGTCTGCGGGCGCGGCGGAGACCTGGGCCGGCGCGACCGGGCGACCTGGCGGCTGCCGGCGCAGATCGTCGCGCACGTCTTCCGGCGACAGCGCCACGCTGCCCAGCGCCTCACCGACCGCGCCGTCCTGCTCGGACAGCAGCGCCAGCAGCAGGTGCCGCGAGTCCAGCGCCGGCTGCTCAAGCTGAGTTGCCTCGTGCGCGGCACGCTCAAGGGCGTCTTTGGCCCCCCGGCTGTAGCCCTTCAGGGCGACGGGCGTCTCGCGCTCGATGCCGACCGACGCGGCGACGCGCGCGTAGAGGGCGTCCGTATCCGCGCCGCCGGCGCGCAGCAGGCCGCACGCTGAAGAGTCGGACTGGCGCAGCAGGCCGAGCAACAGGTGCTCCACGTCCACGTAGACGTTGTGACGCTGCCCGGCTTCCAGATTGGCGCGATCCAGGATGGCGCGCAGATCGGCGGTAGGGAGCAGTTCAGCAGCGGGCATCAGCGGGGCCTGCGCTATTCATCTTCCTGAACAGACCAACCCAGATGAGCGTAGACGCCCGCCTTGAGCACTTTGAGCGACAGCAGAGCGCACTTCAGTCGCGTCGGGCTGAGAGGGATGCCGAGCAGGTCGAGCACGTCCTGGCGGTCAAGATTGCGCAGCTCGTCCAGCGTCTTGCCGATGATCTCCTCGCCGAGCATGGACGCCGAGGCCTGGCTGATCGTGCAGCCTTCGCCCTGCCAGGAGACAGCCTTGACGCGATTCTGCTCGTCAAGCTGAAGGGTCAGGTGCAGGTGATCGCCGCAGAAGGGGTTGTCGTCTTCGTACTCGATGTCGGCGGGATCGAGCGGCTCCCCGAAGTTGCGGGGGTGCTGCCCGTGATCAATGATGTTCTCCATGTAGAGGTCCATCGGGGTTCCTCACAGCGTGCAAATGGCTGGCGCGGCATGGGCGAGAGCGCCGGGCCGGCGGCGCGTCAGCCGCCCAGCCCGAAAACTCTGCGCGCATTGTAGATCGCTTCAACCAGGGCGTCCACATCGTCGCGCGTATTGTACACGTAGAAGCTGGCGCGCGCGGTCGCCGCCACGCCCAGGCGCTTGTGCAGGGGCATGGCGCAGTGGTGCCCGGCGCGCACGGCGACGCCCTCGGCGTCGAGCAACTGGGCCACGTCGTGGGCGTGAATGTCCTGCAGGGTGAAGGTGGCCACCCCGTTGCGCTGCGAGGCATCGGGGCCGTACAGCGTCAGGCCGGGGATTTCGCTCAGCCGGTCCAGCGCGTAGTCGGCCACGATCTTCTCGTGGGCGAGGATGTTGTCCATGCCCAGCGCGCCCAGGTAGTCCACTGCTGCGCCCAGCCCGGCGGCTTCGGCGATGGCCGGCGTGCCAGCCTCGAACTTATGCGGCAGGTCGTTCCACGTGCTGCCCTCCAGCGTCACCCGGCGGATCATCTCGCCGCCGCCCAGGAAGGGGGGCATCGCTTCGAGCAGGGCGCGCTTGCCATAGAGCACGCCGATGCCGGTCGGCCCGGCCATCTTGTGCGCGGAGAAAGCCAGGAAGTCCGCGTCGAGCGCCTGCACGTCTACGGCCAGGTGCGGCACGCTTTGCGCGCCGTCCACAGCAAAGAGCGCGCCGGCGGCGTGCGCCTCGGCGATCATCTCCCGCACAGGATTGACTGTGCCGAGCACATTGCTGACGTGCATGATGCTGACCAGCCTGACCGGTTCCTCGCGCAGGAAAGCGCGGTAAGCATCCAGGTCCAGCAGGCCCTCATCGGTGACGGGGATGTAGCGCAGGTGAACGCCGGTCTGCTCGGCCAGGATATGCCAGGGCACCAGGTTGCTGTGGTGCTCCATCTCACTGAGCACGATCACGTCACCGGGGCGCAGGGTCGCGCGGCCCCACGAATAGGCGATCAGGTTGATGCTTTCGGTCGTGTTGCGAGTGAAGATGATCTCGCGGGGCGAGGCGGCGTTGATGAAAGCACACACCTTCTCGCGCGCGCCCTCATAGGCAGCGGTTGCGCGCTCGCTGAGGACGTGAATCCCCCGGTGCACGTTGGCGTGGCTGGTCTCGTAATAGTGACTCATGGCGTCAATGACCTGGCGCGGCTTCTGGCTACTGGCCGCCGAGTCCAGGAAGACGAGCCGCTTGCCGGGGTGCGCTTCCTGGTCGAGGATCGGGAAGTCCGCGCGGATGGCGGCGATGTCGAGGGGAACTGTGGGATGGGTCATAGTATGCTCGCTTGTGCGCAGGCGGTGATCAGTTGTCAGTTACCAGTTACCAGTTACCAGTGATCGGTTGCCAGTGATCGGCGTTTGATGAGCCGCCACCGATCCTCTGTGTTCGATTTTCTCAGGCGGGCGCTGATCGTAAGGGCGTATCGCCATACGTCCCGACGGGAACAAGCTGCCCGCCCAGGCTGAGCCGTGCCGCGAACAGGGCGGATTATACCGTCTAGCCCCGCTGCTGGCAGCGCGTTCCGAGCGCGAACAGAAAACCGGGCCTCGTGCGACCCGGTTTGCCGATTGCTCCCCTCCCCCGCAGCCTCGGCTAGACCTCGCCGAGCAGCTTGCGCTCGACGTAGGCCATCATCCGTTCGCGCACGTTCTCGAACGGGATGCGGTCCAGCACGGGCACGAAGAAGCCATCCACGACCAGCTTCTCAGCTTCCAGGCGCGGCAGCCCGCGCGACATCAGGTAGAACAGCACTTCCTCTTCAACCTGCCCGGTGGCCGAGGCATGCGTGCAGCGCACATCGTCGGCCTGAATCTCCAGGCCGGGGATGCTGTCCACGCGGGCGTGGTCGCTCATGATCATGGTACGGTTGGCTTGGAAGCCGTCGGTCTTCTGCGCGCCGGGCAGCGCCTTGATCATGCCCTGCCACACCGCCCGCGAGTGATCCTTCAGCACGCCCTTGAACAGCAGGTCGGACGTGGTGTGCGGCGCGTTGTGGTTCTGCTGAGTGTCCAGGTCCATGAATTGCTGGCCGTCCGGGAAGTAAAGCGCGCTCATGCGGCCCCACGAGCCGCGCCCGTCCAGGTCAATCTCCATGAAAGCCTTGACCAGCTTGCCGCCCATCTGCCCGGTGATCCAGTCGAGCTGTCCGTCATGGCCGACGCGGGCGCGCTGCGTGCTGAACTCGAACATGCTGCGGCCCCAGTCCTGCAGGTTGACGAAACGCAGCGTCGCCTTGTCCCCGACGATCAGCTCGGTCGCGCCGATGAAGCTGGCGTCGCTGGGCATGGTCGGCGACAGATTCTCGTGGAGATAGTCAATGGACGCGCCCTCTTCCAGCACGACCAGCAGATGACCGAGCATAGCGGCGGGGCGGCTGGCGTAGAAGATGCTGTGCGCGGGCAGCGTCACCGCCTGGCCGCGCGGCACATAGAGAAAGACGCCGTGCGTCCACAGAGCCGCGTTGAGCGCCGCGAACTTGCCGAGCTGGGGCGTGACGGCGTGCGTCATCAGGTGCTGGCGCACCAGGTCGGCGTGCTCGCGGGCGGCGCTGCGCAGATCGGTGAAGATGACGCCCTGGCGGGCCAGCGCCGCGCTCGCTTCGTGGTGAACCAGCTTGTCGTCCACGAAGGCGATCATCCCGCCCTGTTCGCCGCCGAGCAGGGGGCGGCGGTTGTCGGCGGGGATGTCTTCGACACGCCCGCCGTTGGGCGCGCGCAGCACGCCCGCGCTGTCCCAGTTGATATGCCGGTAATCGGTGCGCCGCCAGGCCTCGTCGTTAGTAGTGGGCATGGGCAGCGCCTCGTAGATGTCCCAGGCGGTCAGCCGGGCTTCGCGCAGCCAGGCCGGCTCGCTGTAACGCGCGCTCAGCGCTTCGACATCGGCGCGAGTGAGCGGCGGCGCTTGAAATTCACGTGCAACACGACGACGGGTTGCCACAGGCGTTCCTCTCTCAGGGTAGTGATTAGTGATTGGTAATTGGTTGCTGGTCATTGGCGATCAGGGATCAGGCGTCAGGGATCAGCCGTTATAATTAGGGCGGCGCTCTGCCCGCTCCAGGGCGCGGCAAACAGTGCCCCTGCGCAGAAAATCGCGTGCTTTCGCAGGGGCGGCGCTCTGCCCCGCCTAACCGATCGAACCAGCCATCTGAAGCTGGATCAGGCGGTTCATCTCAATGCTGTATTCCATCGGCAGCTCTTTGGTCAGCGGCTCCAGGAAGCCGTTGACGACCATGGCGTTGGCTTCGTCTTCGCCCAGGCCGCGGCTCATCAGGTAGAAAAGCTGGTCGTCGCCGATCTTGCTGACAGTGGCTTCGTGGCCGACAGTGACGCTCGGATTCTCGATCTCGATGTACGGGTACGTGTCCGACTCGCTGTGATCGTCCAGCAGCAGGGCATCGCAGACGACGGTGCTCTTGGCGTGCGCCGCGTCAGGATAAACCTTCAGCAGGCCACGGTAGCTGCTGCGCCCGCCATCCTTGCAGATGGACTTGCTGATGATCTGGCTGGTGGTGTTGGGCGCGATGTGGATAACCTTGCCGCCTGCGTCCTGAATCTGGTTGCGACCGGCGAAAGCGATGGACAGAATTTCGCCGTGCGCGCCCGGCTCCAGCAGGTACACCGACGGGTACTTCATGGTGATCTTGCTGCCCAGGTTGGCGTCCACCCATTCGTGGGAAGCGTCGCCGTGCACCAGGGCGCGCTGCGTCACCAGATTGTAGACGTTATCCGACCAGTTCTGGATGGTCGTGTAGCGCGAGCGCGCGCCGCGCTTGACGACGATCTCGATCACGCCGCTGTGCAGGCTGTCGGTGGAATAGGTGGGCGCGGTGCAACCTTCGACGTAGTGCAGGAACGCGCCTTCGTCCACGATGATCATCGTGCGCTCGAACTGGCCGATGCTGGCCGTGTTGAGGCGGAAATACGCCTGGAGAGGCATTTCGATGCGCACGCCCGGCGGGATGTAGATGAACGAGCCACCCGACCATACTGCCGTGTTGAGCGCCGCGTACTTGTTGTCGTAGGCGGGGATGACCGTGCCGAAATACTGGCGGAACAGGTCCTCGTGCTCCCGCAGCCCAACCTCAATGCTCTTGAAGATGACGCCCTGCGCCTCTAGCTCCTTGCGCACCTGGTGATAGACCATCTCCGAGTCGTACTGGGCGCCGGCGCCGGCCAGGAACTTCTGCTCGGCTTCGGGGATGCCCAGCCGGTCGAAAGTGCGCTTGATGTCTTCGGGGACGTCGTCCCACGAACGCGCCTCTTTTTCGGCAGGCTTGACGAAGAAGTAAATGTCGTCTTCGCTGAAGCCGGACAGATCCGGCCCCCAGGTAGGCACGGGCTTGCTCTGGTAAATCTCCAGCGCCTTGAGACGTTGGGTGCGCATCCATTCCGGCTCGCCCTTCATCTCGCTGATCTGGCCGACAATCTCGGCGTCGAGGCCCTTGCGCGCCTTGAAGACGTAGGTATCGGGATCGCGGAAGCCGTATTGCTCGTCGTAGGCTTCGCGGATGCCCTGAAGCTGCTCTGCATCACCCATGTGCTTGCTCCGTTGGTTTAAGCGGTCAGCGGTCAGCTTTCAGCGAAAGGCTGGAACGCTGCTCTGCTGCGGATGGCGGGAATCTGTGAGTCCTCACCTGCTGACGGCTGAGCGCTGATGGCCGAAAGCTATTTGCCGCTGCCGTTCTGCTTCTCACGCAGCCAGTCGTAACCCTGCTCTTCGAGGTGCAGCGCCAGTTCCGGCCCGCCGCTCTCCACGATTTGCCCGTCCATCATGATGTGCACAAACTGCGGCTTGATGTAGTTGAGGATGCGCTGGTAGTGGGTGATGACCAGCACGCCCAGGTTCGGGCCGTAGAGGGTGGTGACGCCCTCTGACACGACGCGCAGCGCGTCAATGTCCAGGCCGGAGTCCGTCTCGTCCATGATGGCGATCTGCGGCTCCAGCACGGCCATTTGCAGGATTTCGGCGCGCTTTTTCTCGCCGCCGGAAAAACCGTCGTTGAGGTAGCGCCCGGCGAACTCGTGATCCATGCGCAGCATGTCCATCTTCTCGATCATCAGCTTGCGAAAAGCCGGGATCGGGATGCCCTTGTCTTCCGGGTTGGTCATGCGCCGCCGCGCGTTCAGCGCGTTGCGCAGGAAGTTGGCCACGGTGACGCCGGGGATGGCGACAGGGTACTGAAAGGCCATGAACAGGCCCCGCCGGCTGCGCTCGTCCGGTTCCATCTCCAGAATGTCCACGCCATCGAAAATGATCTGCCCGGCGGTGACTTCATAGGCAGGATGGCCCATGATCGTGTTGGACAGGGTGCTCTTGCCGGAGCCATTCGGCCCCATCAGCGCGTGAATCTCGCCCTGGCGGACGATCAGATTGACGCCTTTCAGAATCGGCTGGTCTTCGACCGTGACATGCAGATTACGGATTTCTAGCGCAGCGCCCATCGGTATGCTGTATCTCCTCACTGACTGCGATATTTCCCAATCACCGGCTCATTCAGCCGTTAAGTTTCTCTCAGTTGAGAACATTTCGCAACGGTTCTAGCGTGTATTATAACAGGTGAGCGAGCTGAAGCCAATAAGAAAGATGCCCGTCTTATAAAAACCCGGCGAGCGCGGGTTTGTCGGTGGCGCTGCGCCTGTCTTATACTCTGCTCAGTACGAGCTTTGGCCATTTGCAGAGGAGAACGGTTCATGTCTGATCAACTGCTGGATCCCGGCGCAGTAGCCCGCGCGCAGAAGGAGCATCTGGTACGCGAGGCGCTGCGCGAAATCTATGACCCGGAGATTGGCCTCAACGTGATCGAGTTGGGGCTGGTGCGCGAAATCCTGGTCGAGGACGACAAGCTGCATATCGTGATGATCCTGACCACGCCGTTCTGTCCCTATGGGCCGCAGTTGCTCGAAGCTACACGGTACAGAGCGCAAGAGGCGCTTGAAGTGCCCACGACCATCGAGGTTGGCATGGAGATGTGGGATCCCTCGATGGCCGAGGGGGGCGTATTGAGTGATTGGGGGCTGTTCTAGGGGCGGTTAAGCGCTCTTGATCTCTGTTCTCCCCGGCCCCTTCCCTCGCCAGCAGGAAAAGGGGAGTGGCGAGTCTCAACCGGCGGGAATACGCTGCCTGGCTCTGGGTGCGTGCAAAACCTGTCAGGCGGGGGTGCTGCTCCGCTGCGCCCTGGCTTACCTCACTCCCGCTCAGCGCTGACGCGCCGCGCCGCCCCCTCCCCGCGTCGGAGAGGGGGCAAGCCGAGCATAGCGCGGCTGGGGGTGAGGTCACTGCCCCCCACCCGGCGAGTCGCTGCCAGCCTTTGCACGCACCCCTGGCTCTTGCCATGTTGTCAATTTCGGCAAAAAAGACTACCATGCCGTAAGAATCATATCGAGTGGCGATCCTCAAGGAGCGTGCGGCATGGCGACCCCCTATGACGGCAAGGTTGGCATCTGGCATTGGAAAGGCGACTCCGTCGCCGAGGAGTCGATTGAGGGGCTGTGCCGGACGATCAAGAAATGGGCGCCGGCGATCACGCAGGTGTGGGTCAAAACCAGCGACGGCCCCCACTGGCAGGGTAAGTTCGACACCGATCGCAATCTGGCGATTGACGGCCCTGCCAGCGTGGATAAGTGGGTGCGCGTCCTGGACTCGTTCGGGCTGGAGTTCCACGCCTGGGCGGTTGTCACAGGCAAGGATATCAACGAGGAGGCGGATCGCATCATTGATGTGTGCAACCGGCCCGGTGTGCGCTCGATGGTGCTCGATGTCGAGCCGTACTCCGGCTTCTGGACGGTGGGCAAAGAGCCGATCCGCCCGTTCATGACGCGCATCCGGCGCGGAGTGGGCGGGCGTTTTCACATCGCCATGGCCATTGACCCGCGCCCGCGCCACAAGGCCTCCATCTTCCCCGACGAGTGGCGACCTTTCGTCAACAGCGTGCATCTGCAGGTGTACTGGGACACCTTTCAGCGCGCCTACGCCGAAGTGCTGGACGAAGCCTATAACACCTGGAAGAGCTATGGGCTGCCGCTCTATCCGGTGATGCCCGGCAAGGCACCGCGTGACGAGATCATCGCCGGGCGCAAGTACGTGATCGACCGCCACAAGGCCCCCGGCATGAGCTGGTGGCGCTTCGGCACAATCGGCCCGATCGAGTTCCCCGCCATCAATCAGCCGATGGTGCCCGGCGACGGGAGCACCGAGCCAGAGCCGCCGGCGGCCAAGGGGCGCTACGGCATCGAGATCGTGATCACCCCCGACAAGCCGCAATACCGCGACGGGGCCTATGCGGGCGGGGACGTGGGCAAGCTGCTCAAGACGTTCAAGAACACCTGGGGCTGGACGGCCAAGTACAAGGCGACCGCCAAGACGAGCAGCCTGGTCTGGGCGCGCTGGGACCCGCAGCTTGTGGCCAGCGGCTGGTACGAGGTGTCCGCCTTCGTCCCGGCGCGTCACGCCACCACCGGGGTCGCGCGCTACAAGCTGCACGGTGCCCTCGGCGCGTCCAGCGAGCTGGTGGTGCCTGTCCGCCAGGCCGACCAGTACAACGTCTGGGTGCCGCTGGGCGTGTTCCAGTTCGACGCCAACAACGCGACGGCGGGCGTGGTCTTTCTCAACGACCTGACCGGTGAGGAGGACAAGGAGATCGCCTTCGACGCTATACGCTGGCGTCAGATCGTGGGCATCACGCCGACCGAGAAATACCTGGCCGACGGTTATGACAGCCCGGTGGGCACGGCGGCGGAGCGCAGCGGCGACAAGGTGTGGCCGGGCAATTGGTTCGACGCGACCGGCTTCGACCGGCTCTACCGGGTCGGCACGGTGAACCAGGCCTATCACACCGGGGCTGACCTGAACATGAACGAGCCGTACTGGGATGCGGATGCCCATTCGCCGGTCTATGCAGCGGCGTCCGGCGTGGTGACATTCGCAGACCGTGTGCCGGGCTGGGGCCAGGTGATCATCATCCGCCACGACCCGCTGATCTCCACCGGGCAGGTGCTCTACGGGCGTTATGCGCATGTCGAAGACATGCGGGTGCAGGTGGGCGACCGCGTCGTGCGCGGCCAGCAGATCAGCAAGGTGGGCAACGCGGACGGCATCTTTGCCTATCATCTGCACTTCGATCTCAGCAACACGACAGTTCTGGAGACGCAGCCCTGGCACTGGCCGAAGATGAACCGATCAAATCTGCGGGCCAACTACATTGACCCGCTCGATTTCATCCTCAACCACCGGCCAGAGGATCGCTAGGCGGCGGGCGACCGTTAGCGCGTAACTGGGCAAGCGGGGGCAGGCGCGAGTCTGCCCCCCAACGTTTGCCCGACGGGCGTTCTCTGTGGGACGATTGCCTGGTATAATCCCCGGCATGGACAGGAACCGGTTCACGCAGTTCGAGGAGCGCGTGCAGGCGCTGGTCGAAGGCGGCTTTGCGCGGCTGTTCGCCGGGCGGCTCAAGCCGCGCGAAGTGGCGCTCCGCCTGGCGCGGGCGATGGAGGACGGGGCGGCGCTCGACTCCAGCGGGACACTCGCCGCGCCGAACCACTACGCGGTGCGGCTTCATCCCGACGATCACCGGGCGCTGCTGGATGCCCACCCCGATCTGGACGTCTCGCTGGCGAGCGACATCGTGGCGCTGGCCCGCGAGAGCGACCTGCGGCTGGAAACACCGCCCGAAGTGTTGTTCGTCTCCGACCCGGAAGTGGCGGCCCATACGGTCTTCGTGCACGCCGAGCATGTAGACGCCACGCGCCGGACGACCCGCCTGCTGCTGGAGCGCGATCTGCGCTCCACCGATCTGCCCCCCGACGCGCCGCCGCCCCCGGCCTACCTGGTGGTGGACGGCGACCGCTACGTGCTGCTTGAGCGCCCGGTGATCAACATTGGGCGACGGCGCGACAACACCATCGTGCTCGACGACCGGCGCGTCAGCCGCCATCACTGCCAGCTGCGCTACCGTTTCGGCGAGTTTGTGCTCTACGATCTGGCCAGCCGGGGCGGGACGTTCGTCAACGATGCGCGCGTATCGGAGTGTGTGCTGCGTTCCGGCGATGTCCTCTCGCTGGCCGGCGTCAAGCTGGTCTATGTCGTGGACGAGAATACCACCAGCGCGAACGGCGCTCCCGGCGGCGATACGGAGATTTATCTGCGCGCTGTTGATGACGACGACGCCTTTGATGAGGAGCCGTGAAGGTGGACGCTGTGCTGTTGGCGCTGCGCATCCTGGCCGGGGGCCTGCTGTTGGCCTTCCTGGGCGCGGTGTTCCTCATGCTCTGGCGCGACTTCCAGGCGGCGACGGCGGCGGCGGGCGAGCCAGGGCGACGCCGGGGCCGGCTGGTCGTGGTGGGCATGGGCGCTGCGGCGCGCCTGGGGGCCAGCTACGCACTGCTGCCACTGACAACGCTGGGCCGCGCGCCGACCAATACCATCGTGCTGGACGACTCTTTTTGCAGCCAGGAGCACGCGCTGGTCACGCGGCGCGATGGGCAATGGTGGCTGGAAGACCGGGACAGCAGCAATGGCACACGCCTGAACGGCCAGCCGGTGCGCGAGCCGGTCGTACTATCGTCGGGCGACGTGATCGGCGTGGGGCGGTCGGAGCTGCGCGTCGAGCTGGACTGAGGGGAACCGGGCGCGCCGGGAATCTGGCGCGCGGCCCGGTTCCTGAGAGGGGCGGATCACTGTGGACGGCACACACGACATCGCGCTGCGGCCTTTTGCACCGCGTGACCTGGCGCAGTGCACCGACGTGGAGCAGGCAGTGTATGGCAGCGGGGCCTATTCCACCTACTTCTTCCGCCAACTGCACGACCTGAACCCGGCGCTGGTGTGGATTGCTGAAGACCGGCGCACCGGAAAGATCGTCGGGCACCTGTGCGCGGCCATCGGCCAGGGCGGAGAGGTCGGCTGGATTCTCAACACAGCGGTGCTGGCGCACTACCGGCGGCAGGGTATCGGGCGGCTGCTGCTGGAGCGCGGAGTCGCCGAGCTGCGCGCGGCGCAGGTGCGCCGGATGCTGGTCACGTCGGAGCCGGAGAACGTCGCGGCTATCCGCCTTTACGAGAGACTGGGCTTTCGTGCCGTGCGCACCGAGGCCGACTACTACGGCGACGGGTACGAGCGGCTGATTCTTGAGTGCGACATAGAAGGGGAATAGACGCATGAACCTGGGTCTGGAGGATGCGCGGGTCTTCGTGGCGGCGAGCAGCGCCGGGCTGGGGGCAGCGGTTGCGCGGCGCTTCTGCCTGGAAGGGGCCGATGTTGCCATCAACGGGCGCAACCCCGACCGGCTGGCCGCGGTTGCCGAGCGGCTCTTCGTGGAAACAGGACGGCGCGTGGTGGGCATGCCCGGCGATGTGTCCGACCCGGAAGCCGTCTACGGCCTCGTCGCTCGCGCCGCCGAGCGGCTGGGCGGGCTGGACATCCTGGTGACCAACGCCGGTGGGCCGCCGGCGGGGACGTTCGCGACCACGCCGGCGGAGGAGTATGAGCTGGCCTTCCGGCTCAACTTCATGAGCGCGGTGAACCTGATCCGGGCGGCGCTGCCACATCTGCGCAAGAGCAGCCGGGCGGCCATCCTGACCATCACCTCGGTGTCGGTCAAGCAGCCGATCCCCAACCTGATCCTCTCCAGCAGCGTGCGCATGGGCGTGATCGGGCTGACCAAGTCGCTGGCCAATGAGGTGGGGTCGCTGGGCATTCGCGTCAACAGCATCCTGCCCGGCTACACGCGCACCGAGCGCGTGGCCCAGCTTGTCGAAAACCGCGCGCGCGAGGAAGGCATCTCCCTGGAGGAGGCCTATGCGCGCCAGTCGGCCAGCAGCCCGCTGGGGCGCATCGGCGAGCCGGAGGAGTTCGCCAATGTCGCCGTGTTCCTGTGCTCACCGGCGGCAGGCTACGTGCACGGGGCGATGATCCCGGTGGATGGCGGTCTGATCGGCGCGTCGTTGTAAGAGGCCGCATGGAAGGCCCGCGTTACGATTTGCCTCACCCCTAACTCCCTTCTCCATACGCGACGAGGGGACTTCGCCGTTACAGCGATGGCCGGGGGTGAGTCTTCCGCGCGAAGAGGCCGGTCGAGGAGTTATGCGCCCCCTTCCCCACGCGGAGAGACGGGAGAAGATTCAGAGACCCCAAGCTCTCTCTCTTCGTGGGATGGCGAGCAACTTCTCAAATGATCTCTGCGGCGCATCCCCGCGCTTCCCGCTGAGCGAGCGCAAGCTCGCTTTTCGTTTTTGTGCCGTTTGGACTATACTGCGGGGCTATGAGCGAGAATCCGCCTCTCACCCCGGAGCCTTCCTTGTTGTCTGCGATGGAATACACCGTGATCAGCGGTCATGATGTGGCTGGCGACCCTGGCCTGGCCCAACTGCGCTGCTACCTGCCGGTGCTGGCAGTGATCGCCGCGCCGTTCGCCTCCATGAGCGGCAACGAGGACCCGCTCAGCCCGGCAGACCCCGCCCAGGAATGGCACACCCTGCTGCGCGCGCTGAAGGAAGCCGGGCCGAAGCAGAAAGCGACGAGCGCGCCGTTGGCGCTGGCGCGCCTGTTGCCGCCGACCGCCGAGCGGCTGGCGGCGGCGCTGGCCAGTCATGGCGCCGATGCCTTTCGCATCGTGCACTTCGTCGCGCACGGCGAGCGCGACATGCTCTACCTGGAAGACGACGACGGCAGCGAAGCCTACATGGTGGCCGAGCACGCCGTGAAGCTGTTCGCGACCAGCGGAGCGCGCCTGGTGATCCTGGACGGGTGCTTCAGCCGGCGGCTGGCGCAGATGTTGCTCGACGAGACGCCGGTCGAGGCGGTGCTGGGTACGCGGCGCCGGGCGTCGGAAGAGCAGGCGGTCGCCTTCAACGCGCGCCTTTACGCAGAGCTGGCCGGCGGCGCGGGCGTGCGCGAGGCGTTTCGCGCGGCGATCGCTGATCTGCGCGACCGCCCGGACGGGCAGGCAGACCGCTACGAGCTGGTCATTGACGACACCCGCCACGAGGTGTGGCTGGCCCTGCCAGAGCCGGCCCAGCGCGCCCCTCGCCCGCTGATCGCTGACGGGATGCCGCGCACCTATGACCTGCCCCTTCCGCTCGGATTCGTCGGGCGGCGCGAGCTGCTGCGCAAGCTGGCCGAAGACATGTTCCGCTTCGACCGCCGCCTGGTGCTGCTGGCCGGGCCGGACGGCGTGGGCAAGCGTTGGCTGGCGGCGGAGTTCGCCAACCGTTTTGGCTGGCGCTTTCGCGATGGCGTGATCTGGCTGCGCTGTGGCGCGACGACGACCGTCCGCGAAGTCCAGGCGCTGCTGGCCGGGGTCGCCGGGCTGCCGCCGCTGGCGCCGCGCGATGACGTGCTGGCGGCGCTGGCTGGGCGACGTCTGCTGCTGGTGCTGGAGCGGGTGGACGCGCTTGGCTCTGGGGCAGAGCGCCACGCGCTGGCCGACTTCCTGGCCGATCTGCTGGCTCCGGCGGGCCACGGCGTCATCCTGACCGCCACCCAGCCCGACGAGGCGCTGCTGCCCACCGGCCCGACTTTCACGGCGAAGCTGCGCGCGGCGGAGCGGCTGCCCGCCAGAGACGCGCGCACCCTGGCCATGCGCCGCGCTGTTGTGCGCGGCGTCGAAGCGCTGGACGTGGACACGATTGACGACTTCCTCGACCGGACGCGCCAGTTGCCCTGGCTGATCGTGCGCGGCGTAGAGATGGTGCGCGGTGACGGCGTGGAGGCGACGCTCAAGTATCTGAGCGCGTTCGACCAGGACGATGATGCTGCCCTGCCCGCCGCGTACCTGCGCCGCCAGCTTGAATGGCTGATGGCCGATCACCGCGACGCGCTCAAACTGCTGATTCGCGCGCAGGGCATCCCGGACGGCTTCGACGAGCGACTGGCTTTGGGGCTGGCCGGTGGCGATGCCGCCGAACAGCTTGAGCTGTTGCTGGCGCGGGACGTGCTGCGCCGCGACGAGGCGCTGTTCGTCATCCCGGACGAAGTGCGCGCCTTCATCCGCGAGCGCTTCCCGCTGGACGCGCCCAAGCAGGCGCACCTTGACCGCGTGATCGCACAATACTTCGCGCAGACCTGGCCCGACGATCTCACCAGCCCGCTGGACGCCGTCAGCCGGGCGCGGCTGAACAACGTCCGCGCGCTGCTCGAACGGGAGATCGGCGCCGGCATGGTCGCTGCGCCGGTGGAGCTGGCGCGCCTGCTCGTGGCGGCGGCCCCGACTTTTGCGGCGGCGGGGCTGGCCGGCGAATTTGCGCGCTACGCCGAAGGCGTGCGCAGCCAGTTGCCAGAGGGCAACGATCTGGCGCGGCTGCAGGTGGCGCTGGGCAGCATAATCAGCGCGCTGCCCGGCAAGCAAGACGAAGCGGGCTGGCTCTTCCAGGTGACGCTGGCCATCGAAGGGCTGAGCCGCCCCGTGCTGGCCGAAGCGAGCCTGGCCTATGGCCAGCACCTCGTCGCCGTTGGACAGACGGGGGCGGCGGTGGACTTGCTGGCGCGCTCCTTCCGGGCGGTGATGGCCCAGCCGGACGGCTCGGATGTGCGTGTGGCGGCGATGCTCGCCTGCGAATGGGGACGGGCGCTCGCCGCGCGCGGCCAGCACGCCGACGCGATCAAGCGCTTTGAGGGGGCCATCGCCGGGTACGCGCGCACCAGGCAGGCCGAGCTTTCGGCGGAAGTGCAGCGCGACCTGTGCGCGTCGCTGATCGCGCTCGGCGAGACGGCGCGCGCCGAAGACGTGCTGCGCCGGGCGCTGGCCACGGCGGACGCTGCGGGCCGGCGCGACCTGGCCGCCGAGCTACGTCAGCAGTTGGCCGGGCTGCACCGGGGCCGCGCCGATCAGCTTGCGCGCGAGGAGCGCGTGGGCGAGGCCGCCGCCGAGCTGGGCGAGGCGGTGCGGCACCTGAGCGCGGCGGTCGCCGACACGCTGGCCCTGCCAGATCGCTTGCGGCTGGCGCGCGCGCTGCACGACCTGGCCCGCGCGCAGGCGCAGGCGGGCATCCTGGACGACGGCGCAGCCAACGCCGCGCGCGCGCACGCTCTGCTGGCCGAGGTGGAAAGCCTGCCCGACCTGGCCGAGGCAGCGATCACGCTGGGTCAGTTGCGTATGGCCCTGGGCGACGCGGTGAGCGCACAGTCGGCGCTGCACGAGGCGCTCGACCTGGCCAGGGCGCTGAGTCTGCCGGACGCTCTGTGCCGCGCGGCAGATGTTCTCGTGCGCGTCCACCAGATTCGCGCCCGCCACGCCCTGCAGGGCGACGCCACTTTCTGCCAGGACACGGCTGCCCAGGCTGCCAGCTCGCGCCAGCGCCTGATCGAGCTGAATCTGAGCGAGCACGCCGCCGCGCTGGAGCGCATCGTGCAGGGACTGTCCGCTCTGTAATTGCGGATTGCGGATTGCGAAATCAGAAATCTGCAATCCACAATTCGCAATCCGCAATCCGCAATTCGCAAGGCTGCCGCCGGCGATCCGCCCGTTGTCTGGGCGGGGCCAGCGCGTTACACTCCCAGATGGCGCGGCATTCGCGGGCCGCGCGGCGCCAGGAGCCTGGACGATGAGCCAGTGGGAGACGCTGACCTGCACCAACCACCCCGACCGCATTGCGCTCGAACGGTGCGAAGTCTGCCAGAAGCCCCTGTGCGCCTACTGCCTGTACTACACGGAAGACGGCCAACGCCTGTGCGCTGAGCACGCCGAAGAAGCGCGCAAGCTGGGCCTGCGCGTCGAGGAGCCAGGGGCTTACGCCGACCAGTTACTGGGCGCGCAGGTGGGCGCTGATCGCAAGCGCAAGCGCGAGCACGACGCAGTGACCGCTGGCGTCTATACCGGCAACTCGACCGATCTGCTCGGCTTTATCGGCCTGCTGGTTGGCGGCGTATCGCTGGTGGCGTGCTGCGGCGCGGGCTACTGTCTGCCGGTGGTGGGCTTTGCCCTGTCGTTGATGGCGCTGATCAACGCCCGGCATTCGCTCAACCCTCGCCGGACGCGGCGCCTGGGTGTGCTGGGCCTGCTGGTCTCTGGCGTGTGGGTGATCATCATCGCGGCCTGCATCGTCATGTATGGGTTGTCCCTCTCGTCGGCGATGACGGCCTTTCGGGGCGCGGCCTGGCAGTGGCCCACCGCCGTCAGCGCGACGGAGACGCCCACACCATCGCCCACGCCCCTGCCGACGCTGGACGATTTCGCCCGGACGCCGCTGGCCGGCGAGAGTCCGGGCGGGTGAGCGACCTTCTCCTTCTGCACAGAGAGGAGTGCTGTGGATGGATGCAGTGCGAATTGGCGTAATCGGCGGCTCTGGCCTGTATGAGATGCCGGAGCTGACCGATGTGGTCGAGCAGCACATCGAGACTCCGTTTGGGCCGCCCAGCGACGCGCTACGCATTGGCACGCTGGCCGGGCAGCGCGTCGCTTTCATCGCGCGGCACGGGCGCGGACACGTGCTCACGCCCAGCGAAGTGCCCTACCGCGCCAATATCTACGCCTTCAAGACGCTCGGCGTGGAGCGGGTGATCAGCGTCAGCGCGTGCGGGTCGCTGCGCGAGGCCATCGCGCCCGGCCACATCGCCGTCCCCGACCAACTGGTGGACTGGACGCGCGACAAGCGAGGCCGGACGTTCTTCGGCGATGGGCTGGTGGCCCACGTCTCGGCGGCGGACCCCTTCTGCCCGCACCTGAGCGCCGTGCTGGCCGACGCGGCGCAGGCGAACGGGGGCACCGTGCACCGGGGCGGCACGTTCATCACCAGCGAAGGGCCGCGCTTCGCCACCCGCGCCGAGAGCGCGCTCTACCGCTCGTGGGGCTGCGACCTGGTCGGCATGACCACGTCGCCCGAAGCGTTCCTGGCCCGCGAAGCGGAGATGTGCTACGCGGTGATGGCTCACATCACCGACTACGACGTGTGGCACGAGTCGGAAGAGGACGTATCGGTCGAGCTGGTGCTGCAAACGCTGAGCGCCAACGTACGCCTGGCGCAACAGGCGCTGCTGGCGGCGGTCGAGCGGTTGGCGGGGAGCGCGCGCGCCTGCGAATGCGAGAATGCCCTGGCGAACGCCTTGATCACGGCGCGCGCGGCCATTCCGCCGGAGACGCTGGCGCGGCTGCGGCCCATCGTCGGCAAGTATTTCGGCGAGTAAATATCAGAGAGCGGCGGTCAGCGATCAGTTTCCCGTCGTCAGTGAGCGGGGCATATTGCGATACGCCCCTATGCGCGGTCATCCCGCCAGTCGATCTCTGAAAACCGATCACTGATCCCTAACAACCAATAACCAACAACTATCTACCAGCTACCCATGCCCCCTCTGACCCCTCACTACGCGGACGACCTGGAAGAGGGTGCGCCCGCCGCGCGCCGCGAGCGGCTGCTGCTCGCCCTGGGCGGCGCGTTCATCCTGATCAACCATGTGGCGCTGCTGCTCGCCCGCGACCGCCCGGTGTCCCACCTGTGGCCGGTGGCGATGTGGGCGCTGTGCGCGGCGGGGGGACATGCCCTGCTCAACCGGCGGCTGCCCGCGCGCGACCCGCTGCTCTTCCCGTTGGCGATGCTGCTGACCGGGTGGGGGCTGAACCTGATCGCGCGGCTTGTGCCGTCGTACACGGTGCGCCAGACCTCGTGGCTGGTGGTGGGCATGTTGGCGCTGCTGGCGCTGACGGCCCTGCCGCGCGACCTGCGCTGGCTGCGCCGCTACCGCTACACGTGGCTGATCGGCGGACTGGCGCTGCTCTTTCTGACGATTTTCGTCGGGGAAAATCCGGCGGACACCGGGCCGCGCTTGTGGCTATGGCTGGGCCTCGGTCGCGTGTACTACCAGCCGTCGGAGCTGCTCAAGATTCTGCTGGTGGCGTTTCTGGCGAGCTACTTCGCCGAGCACGGGCGCTACATGCGCCAGGACACGGTACGCCTGGGACCCTGGCGGGTGCCGTCACCGGCCTTTCTGGGACCGGTGCTGCTGATGTGGGGCGTCTGCGTGATCGTGCTGGTCTGGCAGCGCGACCTGGGCACGGCGACGCTGTTCTTCGCCGTCTTCATGGCCATGCTGTACCTGGCCAGCGGCCAGGCGCTGCTGCTGGCCGGCGGGGCGGCGCTGCTGGCCATCGCCAGCGCGGTCGCCTACCGGCTGTTCGACGTGGTGGCCCTGCGCGTGGACATCTGGTGGAATCCCTGGCCGACGGCCAATGCGGGAGGCTATCAGATCGTGCAGAGCCTGATCGCGGTGGCGTCGGGCGGGGTGCTCGGTCAGGGCATCGGCCAGGGCCAGCCGGGGATCATCCCGGTCGTCCATTCGGATTTCGCCTTCGCCGCCATCGCCGAAGAATGGGGGCTGGTGGGCGCGCTGAGCGTCATCGGGGTGCTGGCCGTGCTGGTCGTGCGCGGGATGCGCGTCGCGGCCCAGGCGCGCCAGCCCTTCGACATGCTCCTCGCTGCCGGGCTGAGCGTGCTGCTGGCCGTACAGGGCCTGCTGATCATGGGCGGCGTGCTGCGGCTGCTCCCGCTGACCGGCGTCACGTTGCCGTTCATCAGCTATGGCGGCAGCTCGCTGCTGACCAGTTTCACGGTGGTGGGGCTGCTGCTGGTGCTCAGCGAGCGGGGAGAGCGCGCGTCGTGAACGATTCCCCCGGCCACAGCAGGGACCTGGGCCGCCTGGCGATGGCTGTGCTCATCGCGTTCGCGCTGGTTGCGCTCGGCGCGACCTACTGGGGAGTGCTGCGCGCCGCAGACCTGCGCGCGCGCGACGACAATGCCCGCAACGTGCTCGCCGAGCAGCGCATCGCGCGCGGCGCTATCCTTGACCGGACGGGCGAGCCGCTGGCGCTCAGCGAGCAGAGCGCGGGCGGACTGATGGTGCGGCGCTATCCGCATCCGGCGGCGGCCAGCGCGATCGGTTACTACAGCCTCACTTATGGCGTCGCCGGGATCGAAGCGGCTTATGACGACGTCCTGCGCGGCGACCAGGGGCGCGACGACGCGGACGTTCTGCTCGACGAGCTGCTGCATCGCTCTCCGGCTGGCAGCGACGTGCGCGCCACGCTCGACCTGGACGTGCAGGAAGCAGTGATCGGCGCGCTGGAAGGGCGCGCGGGCGCGGCGGTGGTGCTGGACGCGGCGACAGGTGGTGTGCTGGCCCTGGCGAGCCTGCCCGGTTACGACCCGAACGTCCTGGACGCGCAGTGGGATACGCTGCGCGCTGATCGCGCGGCCTCGCCCCTGCTCAACCGGGCGGCGGCGGGCCTCTACCAGCCGGGCGGGGCGTTCCAGACGGTGATCCTGGCCGCGCTGCTCGGCGCGCAGACTGACCTGAGCGATGGCGGCGAGCGCGTGCTGTCGAGGGCGGTCGAGGACGGGAGCGCCCCGGTGGTCGTCGGCGATCTGACGTTGGGCTGCACGAGCGATCCTCCCGGCGATGTCCTCACGCTGGCCGACGCCTATGCCTACGGCTGCCCGGCACCCTTTGTGGCGGCCTTCGAGGCGGGCCTGACGGGGGATTCCCTGTGGGAGCGGCTGCGCGTGCTGGGGCTGCTGAGCGCGCCCGCCCTGGAGGGGTTCGAGACGGCGGCAGCGCCCATCGCCCAGCCGGGCAGCGCCGTGCCCGAAGCATGGACGGCGCTGCTGGCCGGACAGGGCGGGCTGACCGTCTCGCCGTTACAGATGGCGCAATGGGTCGCTGCCATCGCCCATGAAGGTAACGCCATGCCGCCCCATCTGGTGGACGCCGTGCGCAAGCCGGAAGCTGAGACCTGGCAGCCGGTCGCCGGGGCGGGGCAGCCGTCCGCCATGCTGCGCGCAGAGGTGGCGCGGGCGCTGGAGCAGGCGCTGGGCTACGCGGCGGAGACCAACCCGGCCACGCAGCAGGCCCAGGGTGGCGGCTACACGCTCTTCGGGCACAGCGCGCTGGCCTACGCCGGGCCGGACGAGACGCCCTACGCCTGGTTCGTCGGGTTTGCGCGCAGCAGCGAGGGCCAGAGCGCGACGACGACGGTGGCCGTCGTCATCGTCGAGGGCGAGCGCGATCCAGCCGTCGCCGCGCGCGTTGCGCGAGCTGCTTTCGCGGCGGCCCAGGCCCGTTGAGCGCCCGGCGAGGGATGTCGCCATGTCGCTGGAAGACCTGAAGCGCCTGCTGGAATTGCTCCCGGAGCGGCGGGGATGGGATTTCTCGGCCATCCGCGACGACTGCGACCCCGTGCCCTGGTCGTACCGCGAAGTGGCCCGCCGCTACCTCTCGCCGCTGTACCGCGCGCTGGACATCGGCACCGGCGGCGGTGAGCAGTTCCTGGCGCTGGCCGAGCACTATGGCAGTGGTGTGGGCATTGACGCCGACCCGGAGATGATCGCCATCGCCGAGGAGAACACGCCGCAACCGGTCGCCTGCCGCGTCAAGTTCCTGGCGATGGACGCGGCGGCGCTCGAATTCCCCGCCAACTCGTTCGACGTGGTGCTGAACCGCCACGCGCCCGCCTACCCCGGCGAGATCGCGCGGGTGCTGCGCCCCGGCGGCGTCTTCCTCACCCAGCAGATCGGCGCGCGCAATCACGGCAACATTACGGCGCTGTTCGGCTGTGGGCCGGGCGGCCAGTACGCGCGCGAAGCGAGGCAGACGGTCGCCGAATGGGCGCATGCGTTCGCTGCGCTGGGATGGGCAGTGCGTGCCCGTGCTGAGTACGACGTGCCCTATTTTTACAAGGACGCCGCCTCGCTGCTGTTCTGGCTGAGGGCGCTGCCTGTGCCCGAAGACTTCGCCCCGGAACGCCACTGGCAGCAGGTGGTGCACATCCTCACCGCGTTTCAGGCTCCGCGCGGCATCGCCACCAACGTGCACCGCGAGCTGCTGATCGTCCAGAAGCCGGGCTGACGGAGTCGGCGCGCGGGCAGACTCAGCGCCCGGAGCCGACCAACTGGGCGGCCATTTTCCTCAACTCGCGCACGCGGCGGACGCTGTCTGGCTGAGCGTGTCCGTCCAGGTCGGCCAGGATCGCGTCCATGATCTCGACCAGCTCCGGGCCGAAGGAAGGCGCCTGCTCGGCCAGTAGTTGGCGGGCTTCGGCATCGCTCTCAGCGCTGATCAGATCGTTGATCAGGCGAATCTGGGGCGGCGCGCTGTCGCGCATCGCGACCATCAACCGTTCGAGCACCAGCTCGAGCCGCTCGGCGGAGCGGGTGTCGTTGGCCTGCCGGGCCGCCTGGATATTCGCCTGGAGCACGGCCAGGAAAGTGTCGTCTAGCTGGTCGAGGTGCGCGCGGATGGCGGCGTCCACGTCCTCGCTGCTGGCGATAGTGCGCAACGTCTGGGCGGCCCGCTGAAGGACGGCCTGCGTCTGCTCGTCAATGGCCGTGGTCAGCTCGACCAGGCGCTCACGCAGGTGTTCGAGACGTTCGCGCTCTGCGCCGCCGGCCCGCTCGATGCGCCGGGTCAGTTCCTGGAAGAAAGCGTAATCCAGCGCGGGGCGCATCAGCCCGGCGACGGCCTGCAGGCGCTCCTCGTCGCCGGCGTACTCGATCACCAGCGCCATGAAGTCGTCGCGGGTCATCTTCTCGCCCATAGCCTGCAGGCGCTCAGCGACCTCCTGCACGGTCTGCTGCTGCGCCTGGGCCGTCGCCAGCATTTCCTGCCCGATCGCCGTGTGCTGCACAAGATATTCGTACAGGTAGATCAGGCCCTCGGACATCTCGTTCTTGCCGGTCGCGGCGGCGTTCTCGGCGGTGGCCAGCAGCAGCTCGAAAAGCTCGCCATCAATGTATTTGGCCTGCTCCTGGATCAGCCGCTCCCACTGGTCGGGGCTGACTTGCAGGAACATCTCGATGACGCGCAGCTTCTCGCGCTGGGCCTCGCGCATCTCCTGGGTGATGCCGTCCGCCTCCAGGATCATGTCAATCAGGCCAGGGATAGTGAGCGCCTGCCTGGGCTGCAAGAGGTAGGCGCGGCGCTGTTCCTGCGGAAGGCTGTCCGTCAGGCGGCGGGTCAGGTCGCCGATGAGATTCTCGCGTTCAAGCGGCGAGATATTCAGCTCCATCGGCACGTGGATGAGCAGCAACTCTTTGGCCGGGTCATGATAGAGCAGGGGCGCGCTGACCCCGACCACCTGCCCGCAGTTGGGGCAAGGGATCATGTTCAAGCGCCCAGACAGAAAGCGCGCCTTGATTTGCGGATCGCGCCCCACGTCGAGAATCTGCTCGATGATCGCCGGGAACCTGTGGCCGCAGTGCGGGCAGTTCAGGGTGGTACGGATGACCTGGTTCATGATGGAGTCTCCTGCGAACCATGCGGCCGGCTGAAACCGGCGGCCAAACGGGAAGAGTATACCGCGCTCGTGGGTGGCGCGACAGAACTATGTCGTTCTCGCACAAAACGCTGAGAGCGAGCGTAGAAACTGATAGGACGTCAATCGCCGCGCGGCAAGAGGAAGCTGAACGTCGCGCCGCCATCGGGGTTATTCTCGGCCCAGATACGGCCCCCGTGCGCTTTGATCACCGCGTTGACCAGGTACAGGCCCAGCCCCGTCCCCGGCGCATTCTGCGTCAGGCTGTTGTCCACCCGGTAGAACCGCTCGAAGACGCGCCCAAGCTGGTCGGGCGGCAGGCCCGTCCCCCGGTCGCGCACAGATACGCGCACCGTCGTCCCGTTGAAGTCGCCGGTGACCGTGATCGGGCCGCCCTTAGGCGAGTATTTGATCGCGTTGCTCAGCAGGTTATCCAGCACCTGGTGCAGCCGCCGCCCGTCGCCGCGAATGATCGGAAAGTTGTCGGGGAAGCTGGCGCTCAGCATGTGTTGAGTCGTCTGCGTCTGGAAACGCTCGATGGAACGCCGCGCCAGGGCGGGCAGGTTGACATCATCGTAGGTCAGCTTCATGCTCTCGGCCTGCAGCTTCGACGCTTCCAGCAGATTCTGGATCAGCTCGGCCAGCCGGTCCGCTTCTTCCTCGATGACGGTCAGCCCATTCTGGATGGTGGCCCGATCCCACTCGGCATCGTCGCGATTCAGCGCGTCGGCATAGCCCTTGATCAGGGCGACCGGCGTCTTCAGCTCGTGCGAGACGACCGAGATGAACGTGGATTTCAGGCGTTCGGCCTCGCGGAAGTGCGTGATGTCGCGCACATTGGCGATCACGTTGACCAAAGCACCCTGGGCGTCGGTTAGCGCCGCATAGGTGATGCCGACGCTGAGCGAAGTCCCATCCAGCCGTTCCAGGTCGCCTTCGACGTAGATCGTCTCTGGCGCGCCCGACTCGCGCGCCGGGCCAGGCCATCCCTGGCGAATCGCTTCGCTCAGGCCGGGGCCGATCTCGCGGCGACGCCAGTGGATCACGTCGTCGTGGAGTCGCCCGGAGGCCTGGGCGGCCTGCCAGCCGGTCATATGGCTGAGGGCGCGATTCCACCGCTCGATGCGCAGGTGAGCGTCGAGGATCATCACGCCGTCGGCGCTATGCTCCAGAATGGCCGCCAGCCGCTGGCGCTCCTGGATGGCCACGGCGTACATGCGCGCGTTGTGCACGGCGATGGCGGCCTGGTCGGCGAAGCTCTGCAGCAGCCCATAGTCGTTCTGGGTGGGCGCGCCGGCGTAGGAGCGGAACACGAAGATGATGCCCAGCATATCGTCGGCCACGGACATGGGCAGGGCGACAACCTGGCGCAGCGCGGGATCCATCCGCCGGGCGATGCTGCGCATCCGGGCGTGGAACTGCTGGGTGTCCTCGTCATTGCGCGTGGGCAGCGCGGACAACTCTTCCAGCAACCCATTGAACAGCGACGCCCGTTCCGGGTCGAAGCCGATGATGGCCCGCGTGTGGAAGGCCCCATTTTCGCGCAGGGCGATGATGCCAACCTCGGCGCTGAGCATCGAGGTGGCCGCCTGCAACACCATGCGCAGCACCTCGCCCAGATCGAGCTGGGCGGTCATCGCCCGGCTGATGTTGAGCAGGTGGTCACGCTGGCGGACGCGATAATCGGGTAGCAGAAACATACTCTGTATTGTAGCAGGCGGCTCATGCGCCAGTAAGGTGTCCGCGCGTTTTCTGATGAGGATATTGCAGCGATCTTGCGCATTTCTAACGCGCTGGCTGGCGGAAGGGGAGAGCTGGCGGCAGAGATCAGCGCGCCTGCCCGTTGAACGCCCAATCTGGCAGCGGCTCGCGGTTCTCGCGCCAGACGGCGGGGATGGCGTCCGCGCCCGTAGCCATGACCACCACCGCCCCGGTGAGGGCGCAGGTGGTGTCGGTGTCGCCCATGCCGCTGGCGACCAGCCAGAGCGCCTCGCAGAAGTCGTCCGGGTGCTGGGCGGCGCACCACAGCGCGAAAGGCACGGTGTCCTGGGCAGTGACCCGGCTGCCGTTGCCCAATTCGGCAACAGCCTCTTCGACCGTCACCGACGGGGGAAGGTTGTGGGCGCGGCGTATCCCTTCGCGCACTTTGCTGGGCGGCACGAGCAGCATCAGATGGCCGAGGAACTGCTCGCGCGCGGGCCGGGGATTGCTGGCTCGCCCCTGCCAGGCCAGGGCCACTGCCACCGCAACGGCTATCGCCCCGGCGGTCGCCTCCGGGTGGCTGTGCGTCACTTCGGCAGAGGCGCGCGCGTGCTCGATGGCGGCGGGGAAATCGTCGGCGAAGTAAGCGCCCACCAGGGCGGCGCGCACGGCGGCGCCACTGCCATAGGACCCTTTTCGCCCGAACAGTGTCGGGGCCAGCTTGCGCCACGACGCGCCCTGGCGCAGCGCGGGCAGCAGGCTGCGCATGTCCAGGCTATAGCCGCGCGCGCGGTCGTAGTGCTCGGCCAGGCTGCGCGCCAGGCGATCCTGGTCAATGCCCGCGTGCCGGCTGAGCACGTAGTAAACCGACAGCGCCATGTTGGTTTCGTCGGTGAAGTACCAGGGCGCAATGGGCAGCTTGCGCGTGGCGACGATATGCCGCAAGACCACCGGCGGGACGAACAGCCTTTGCCCGAACGCGTCGCCCACCGATAGCCCTTGCAGGGCACACCGCGCGCGGGCGAGTCGTTCGGCATGGCGGGAGGACATGGCGGCCTCCTCAGGGCGGTCGGGTTGAGCCGGGCGAACTCGGTGGCCGTTTGAAACGTCGCGCGCCGGCCTCTGCCTCCTATCCCCAGCCCTTCCCCCTTGGTGGAGGAAGGGAGAAGGGCACAGACCTTAAGTCCCTCCCTCCAGGCTTGGGGCAGGAAGAATAGCGAGCAACTGCCGGCGGACTGCCGCCCGCCAGCACTAAAGCAGTTCTTCCTCGGCGCGGGCGATGGCGCGCTCGAAGATGACCATCGCTTCGTCAATGATCTCCGGCTCCACAGTGAGCGCCGGGATGACGCGAATAGTGTTGGGGCCGGCGCCGAGCATCAGCAGCCTGTTTTCGAAGGCGTAATTGACCACAGCGTCGCGGATCTCCGGCGCGCGCTTGCGCGTGGCGCGATCGCGGACGAATTCGACGCCCATCATCAGCCCCCGCCCGCGAACATCGCCGATGCTGGGGTGCCGTGAAGCGATGTCGCACAGCTTGCCTTCCAGGTAGGCACCCATGCGCGCCGCGTTCTCAATCAGCCCGTTCTGGAGCAGGTCAAAGGTGGCAATGGCCGCCGCGCAGCTCACCGGGTTGCCGCCGAAGGTGCTGGCATGTGCGCCCGGCGACCATTCGCTCATGATCTCCTTGCGGGCGATGGTGGCGCTGAGCGGCATCCCGCTGGCGATGCCCTTCGCCGAGCAGACCACGTCCGGCTGCACGTTCCAGTGATTCACGCCCCACCATTTGCCGGTGCGGCCTATGCCCGTCTGCACTTCGTCCACGATGTAGAGGATGCCGTAGCGGTCGCACAACTCGCGTATGCCCTGCAGGAAGCCGTTGGGCGGCACGACATAGCCGCCTTCGCCCTGGATCGGCTCGACCAGGATGCCGGCGACCTCGTCCGGCGGGACGAGCGTCTTGAAGAGCGTGTTCTCAAGGTAATCGAGCACCGCTTCACCCTGGTCGGCGAAGCCATCATCGTGCAACAGGGGATGGTAGGGGTCGGGGTAAGGCACATGCGTCACCCCCGACACCAGCGGCGAGAAGCCCTGGCGCTGCACGTACTTGCTGGCGGTGAAGCTCAGCGCCCCCAGCGTGCGCCCGTGAAAGCCGCGCAGAAAGCCGATGAACAGCTGTCGCCCGGTGTAGAAGCGAGCCAGCTTGATCGCCGCTTCGATGGCTTCTGCGCCGCTGTTGCCGAAGAAGATCATCGCCTCGTCATCGAAGGGCGCGATGGACGCCAGCCGTTCGGCCAGCTCGATCTGCGGCGAATAGTAGAAGTCCGTGCCGGACATGTGGATGAACTTCGCGGCTTGCTCCTGGATGGCCCGGACGACTTGCGGGTGCGCGTGGCCGGTGGTGGTCACGGCGATGCCGGTCGTGAAGTCAAGGTAGCGTTCCCCGTCTACATCCCACACCCACGAGCCTTCACCGCGCGCGATGACGAAGGGATAGCCGCGCGTATACGACGGCGACACGACGGCTGCGTCGCGCTCGATGAGCGCTTTTGCCTTGGGGCCGGGCAGAACCGTATTCAAAGTAGCCATTACTACATGCTCCTGAGGTAAAGAGACTCTTGATAACAAGGCCCACAAACGTCACCAGCGACACGGGTATTTCTGGACGATGAGTCCTGGCCGGTGGTGAGCCGCAGGTCGCCTGGCCGGCAGCCGGGCGACGCCAGCGGGGGACACTGCCAGTGATTATCCCTTTGCCGCAAAGACTTCGCAAGGTGCCTTTTGGCACGGATCACTGGCCACCAGTCACCAAATAATTAATCATCTCCCCTGCTTCGGCCTGGGCAGACGATACCCCAGGCGGCGCAGCGCGTTCTCGTCGCGCCGCCAGTTCTTCAGCACCTTGACCCACAGCTCCAGGTAGACGCGCGTGCTGAGAAAGCTCTCGATCTCCTCGCGCGCCTGCTGGCTGATCGTCTTGAGCATCCGCCCGCCCTTGCCGATGAGGATGCCCTTGTGCGACTCGCGCTCGACGTAGATCACGGCGTGGATATAAGTCAGGTCGTCGCTGCGCAGCTTGAACTCCTCGACCTGCGTGGCGATGCCGTGCGGCACTTCCTCGTCCAAGTTGAGCAGCGCCTTCTCGCGCACGATCTCGGCCACGATGTCGCGCACCGCCACGTCGGAAAGCTGATCCTGCGGATAGTAGCGCGGGCCGGGCGGCAGCTTTTCCACCAGGCGGGTCATCAGGTCGGGCAGCCCCGCCCCGGTCGTGGCGATGGTCGTCACCCAGTCAGCGGCAGGCACCAGCGCGCGATGTTCGTCGGCGCGCGCTTGCAACGCCTCCGGCCCGGCAGCGAGATCGGCCTTGTTGAGAGTGAGCAGCGTCGTCGCGCCCGCCCCGGCCTGCTCGATCAGCTCGGCAATGCGCCGGTCTTCGGCGGTGGGCGGGCTGCTCACGTCCACCACGAACAGGATCACGTCGGCGTCGCGCAGCGCGTCCACAGCTATCTCGACCATGAACCTGCCGAGCGCCGTGCGCGGATCGTGGATGCCCGGCGTGTCTACGAAGACGATCTGCTTGTCCGGCTCGGTGAGGATGCCCAACTGGCGCAGACGGGTGGTCTGTGGCTTGGGGCTGACGATGGCGATCTTCTCGCCGAGGATGGCGTTCAGCAGCGTGGACTTGCCCACGTTGGGCCGCCCGACGACGGCGACGAAGCCGCTCTTGTGTCCTGCGGGCAGCTCTTCGGGCGCGGGAATCTGGGCGAGCAGGTCATCAACGTCGTGGGTCATGGCAGTTCCTCAGACACAACAGGCAGGGGCGCTGCTCCGCCGCGCCCTGAACAGGCGCCGCGCGCCGCCCCTCACATGTCTCATAAGCATTTGGGCAAATTGCCACCCGTGCTGCGCCTGCCCGCCGGGTCAGGCAGCGTTCGTGGCTCTAGATTGCTGGTGAGCAGAGTTGGCGCTGTCTCCTGGCATCAGCGCGACACGACCGGCACCCCGGCCAGGTCGCCGGCGAGCGGGTCTATGAGCGTGTTGTAAATCCACGCCTGGGAGCCATCTTCCGGCAGAGTGACGCGATACCAGGTGCGGTCGGCCAACGCGCCCTCCACGATGAGCAGCGTGCCGCGCGGCAGCACGCCGACGATGGTGCCGTTCGTCGTCGGCTCGGCGCGCAGGTTGGCCGCGCCTTCGGCGGTACGCACACGCACAACAACCGGCAGCACCGTCGCCACATCCACCGGCGCAACATCGAGCACTGCTTCCCACGCCCGGTGACGCTCTTCGCTGTCCGGCGTATTGGTCAGGTTGGTGTGCAGGCCAGTGCGCATATCGTGGCGGAAGATGTCCCAGGTGAGGGTGCCCAGCTCGCCATCGGTATCGCGCACGTAGACGAGCTGCGTCTGATCGGGGCTGAAGACCGGCTCGCGCTCGGCGACGTTCGGCGAGTTGGTGACGTTGCGCGCCGCCGCCGGGTCGCAGCCGCCGCCGGCCAGGATGCAGTCGGTGGGCATCACGAAGATGTCGGCGACCTCCCCTTCCCTGGCGAAGGCAATCCACTGCCCGTCGCGGCTCCAGGACGGGGTGAAGCCTTCGGCCACCGGGATCTCGTTGCGCGTCGCCAGGTCGAGGGCGCGCACCTCATACCGAATGCTGTCGGCCTCGACAATACGCCGGTTGTAGAGCAGGTAGCTCCCCGTCGGGTCGAACGAGACGCGGCTGACGTTGCTCTCGAAGGTGGTGAGCTGCGTCAGCGTGCCCTCGGCCAGGTCGTAGAGGAACAGGTTGAAAACGCCGTTCGCGTCGCGGTTGGAGTAGAAGGCTACCTGCTCGCCGTCCGGGTGCCAGTCCCCGGCGTAGTCCTGGTGAATGCCATCGCTCGGCACCAGGGCGCGAGTCGCGCCGCTGAGCGGGTCCACGATCATCACCTGGGCGGTGCGCTCGCGCAGATCAGCGCGTTCCGGGTCAGGCAGCCAGTCGCCCGGCCCCTCGCCGCCGCAGATGGCCGTGTACATGATCTGCGATCCGTCGGGACTCCACACGCCATCGCGCAGCCAGCAGTCCGCTTCCTCTTCCTGAGCCAGATAGGTCTTGCCCGTGCCATCGGTGAGCATGGTGAACAGGCCCACGCCATCACCGGCGACGATGCGGCCCGGCGGGACCGGGAAGTCGCTCTGCTGGGCCAGCGCGGCGCCGCTCAGCACAGCGCCAAGCAGGGCGGCGAGGATCAGCAGGGAGAGAGGGGTCTGTCGCAGCATGAGCACGCTCCTTAGCAGGTGTGGCACCCCACGATGATAGCATCACCCGGCGCGTGCGCACAAGGTTTGCGCAGAGCTGTCCGGTTCGTGGCAGGGGGCCAGGAGAGAGGGCGGCGTGTAACAAGAGACTTCCGAAGTTTCCGAAAACTTCGGAAGTCTGGCTTCGGGCCAGGCGCCACGCCATCAGCCAGGCTAATCTACGCGCACTCTTCCTGGAAAACTAACGTGGTCGGCGGGGGGAGCACAGGGTCTATACCGGAAAAAGCCGGCCTGAGAAACTTAAGGCTTCCGATAGGTGACGTGAGAACCTATACGGCGGAATACCACCCTCGGCTTTCCAGACTCATCTGTTTCATGATGAAAGGTGAACACGTACCCGACAGTGATGTGTCCTTCCCGAATGCTCTCGTGCCCCTTCATTTTCTTGATGCGCAACGAGGGGTGCCCAGGATCATTCTGAAACAACCGAAATTTCTCTCTCACTAATGCCTGAATCTCGATAGGCAGCTCGTCGAAGCCTCTCTTGAAACTGTTGAGGCGACGATACTTCATGACGAAGGCCGATGATCATGGTGAGTTCAGGAGATCATCAAGGCTGTCGAAGTCCTGAAATCTGCCCTCGCTGAGGTCCTCTTCGGCTTCTCCTTCACGGCGCTGCCATTCGGCGCTCCAATACCACAGTTGCGCGGGGTCAATCTCCACCCACTGTAACAGGCCACGTTGTCTCGCGTAGACCTGGGCAGTGCTGCCCGCGCGGAGAACAAGCTGAGGGCCGCGTGAAGAGACAGCAGCCTCGATCTGCGTAGACTCCCCGCTGACCTCCACAGAGGCAGATCGAGCAGTGCCAACCACTGCCGGCACCCCGCCCAACTGCGATTGCGCTCTCCGCGAAGACGTGAGCACGAAAGACAGATAGCTCGCGTCGTGCATCGTATCCCTTCCTATTGGCTGGCAACCACCGTAACGGTGCTGTTGATGAAGATCTCAGGGTCGCCCAGGGGCGTTTGCTGGGGATTGCCCTCTTCGTCAACGAGCCGTAGCGCCTTGATCAGGACGTTTTTGACGCGCAGCTTCGTTCCGTCGTCCAGGAGATACTCGTTCCAGTCCTCCTTGACGATCGCAAAGCCCAGTTCTATACCGCGCACTACACTGCCGTCGGGCAGTTTGACTTCCCGGATGTTCCCTGCAGGCATGAGAACTCCTTATGGCTGCTGTTCTCATCACCGGCGACACACGTTCCAAGCCAAGTATAGCACAGGCCGTTCGTCTCCCGGCATGAACGAGACTCATCAGCCCTGGCATAGCAGTCGTGCAGGCATATCCGTGCTCTGTCCCCCTACCCCCGCGCCCAGGCCGCCACCTCGTCCAGCGGCACGATCACCCGCTCGGCAGACTCGCGCCGCTTGGCCTCCACGCCGCCCGCCGCCAGCGCCTTGCCGCTGACCGCCAGCCGCGCGGGAATCCCGATCAGGTCGGCGTCGGCGAACTTGACGCCCGCTGACTCTGCCCGGTCGTCGAGCAGCACGTCCAGCCCGGCAGCGCGCAGATCGGCGTAGACCTGCGCCGCGATCTCGCCAAGCTGCGGGTCTTTGCCCAGGGTGAGCAGGTGCACGTCGAACGGGGCGACGCTCTTTGGCCAGAGGATGCCCCACTCGTCGTGGTGCGTCTCGATGATCGCCGCCAGCAGCCGCTCCAGCCCGATCCCATAGCTGCCCATGACCACCGGGTGCTCCGCGCCCGTCTCGTCGGTGTACATGACACCGGCGGCCTCGCTGTAGCGCGTCCCCAGCTTGAAACAGTGCCCCAGCCCGACAGTTCGCTCGACGTGCAGCGTCCCCCGCCCACAGCGCGCGCACGTCATCCCGTCAGAAGCGGCGGCGATGTCGGCCAGCAGCGGCGGGTCGAAGTCACGCGGGACGTTCACGCCGGTCAGGTGATAGCCGGCGTCATTGGCCCCGGCCACGAAGTTCGCACCCGCGCGCACCGACCGGTCGGCGACGACCATCACTTCCGGCGGCAAGCCCAGCGGGCTGGCGTAGCCCGGCACCGCGCCCGTCGCCGCGATCTCGTCGTCGGTCGCCGCGCGCAGCGTCCCGCCGCCGAGCGCGCGCAGCAGCTTGACCTCGCTGACCTCCAGATCGCCGCGAATCACGGCGAAGACAAAGCGCCCCGGCGCGGACGGGCGCTCCTGCACGAAAAAGACCGCCTTGAGCGTCTGGCGGGTCGGCACGCCCAGGAAGTCGGCCACCGCCTGGATCGTGGTGCAGCCCGGCGTGGCCACCTTCTGCATAGGCTGGAGCGGCACTTCCGGCGGCGGCGCTGGAAGCGCAAACTGGGCGGATTCGAGGTTGGCCGCGTAGCCACAGGAGTCGCAGCGCGCGCAGGAGTCCTCGCCCGCCTCGTGGACAAGCACGAACTCGTGACCGGCACCTCCGCCCCCTGCCCCCGAATCCGCTTCGACCGCCAGGACGGGCACGCCGGCGCGCTCGAAGATACGCATGTAGGCGGCGACCATGCGCGGATAGAAGCGATCCAGCCCGGCATCGTCGGCATCCAGCGAGTAGGCGTCCTTCATGGTGAACTCGCGCAGCCGGATCAGCCCGCCGCGCGCGCGCGGCTCGTTGCGATATTTCGTCTGAATCTGGTAGAGGTGCTGCGGAAGCTGCTTGTAGCTGTCAATCTCGCGCGCGGCCAGCGCAGCGATCACCTCCTCGTGCGCCGGACCCAGGGCGTATTCGCGCCCGGACTCTGCCGTGAATTTCTGCAGGGCCGGCCCGAACGTCTCCCAGCGCCCGGTCGCCTGCCACAGCTCCGCCGGCTGCACGACCGGCAGGCGCACCTCCTGCCCGCCGAGGGCGTCCATCTCCTCGCGCAGAATCGTCTCGATCTTGCGCAGAACGCGCCAGCCCAGCGGCATCAGCGCATAGACGCCCGCCGCCACCGGGCGCACCAGCCCGGCGCGCACGGCCAGCCTGTGGCTGACCAGCTCGGCGTCGGCGGGGGCGTCGCGCAGCGTGCGGGTGAACAGTTCCGACAAACGCATCAGGGCCTCCTTGCGGGCGCTCTACGCACCGCAGATGTCATCTTTCCGGCGGTCGCTGGCCCGGCCCCGCCCCGCCACAACGAAACCGGCGCCGGGACTGGTCGGGTCCTGACGCCGGTCGAAGTACAGGTCACGGCGAGCGCAACTGTTGGCCAGGCATCATCCGGCGAATCATCCCCGCTGGGTGGCACCGTTATGGATGCTGCCAGAGGTGGGGCCGCACAAATGGCTGAACATGCTCCTCATACTACGCCAGTTGGCGGGGTGTGTCAATCAGCCCGCCCTGCCGGGTGCGTGCAAAGGTTGACGGCGACTCGCTGGTTGACCTCACCCCCAGCCGCGCGGCGCTTGGCTTGCCCGGCGGTGAGGCGCGTCAGCGCCGAGCGGGGGTGAGGTCAACCCGGGCGCAGCAGAGCTTTACCTCACCCCCAGCCGCGCTACGCTTGGCTTGCCCCCTCGTCCATCTGCGTGGAGAGGGGGCGGCGAGGCGCGTCAGCGCCGAGCGGGGGTGAGGTCAGCCAGGGCGCAGAGCTTTACCTCACTCCCAGCCGCGCTACGCTTGGCTTGCCCCCTCGTCCATCTGCGTGGAGAGGGGGCAGTGAGGCGCGTCAGCGCCACGCGGGGGTGAGGTCAACCAGGGCGCAGCAGAGCTTTACCTCACCCCCCGCCGCGCGGCGCTTGGCTTGCCCGGCGGTGAGGCGCGTCAGCGCCGCGCGGGGGTGAGGTCAGCCAGGGCGCAGCAGAGCTTTACCTCACCCCCAGCCGCGCTGCGCTCGGCGTGCCCCCTCTCCGCGTGTGGAGAGGGGGCGGCGAGGCGCGTCAGCGCCGAGCGGGGGTGAGGTCAACCAGGGCGCAGCAGAGCTTTACCTCACCCCCAGCCTCGCTGCGCTTGGCTTGCCCGGCGGTGAGGCGCGTCAGCGCCGAGCGGGGGTGAGGTCAACCAGAGCGCAGCAGAGCAGCGCCCCTACCGCCTGACAGGTTTTGCACGCACCCGCCCTACCCCTCCGCCGCCAGGGGCAGCATCTCCGCCGGAAAGACCACGCGCAGGCCCACGTCGTCGAAGCCGAGCGCCGGATCGCGCGCCTCGCGGTAGGTGGCGGCGGCGTAGTCGGCGGACACGCGCCACGACCCGCCGCGAATCGCCCGCTCGCTGCCCGCAAGCGGGCCGGACGGGTCGAGCACGCCGTCCGGCAGCCCGGCCAGCGGATCGCTGCCGAACCAGTCCGCCGTCCATTCCCACACGCTGCCCGCCAGGTCGAGCGCGCCAACCCAGGACTGCCCGGCGGCGCGGCTCTCCCCGCCAACGGGCAGCAGTCCGCCGCAGCCCTCCGTATTGGCCAGGTCGCAGGTTGGCGCGCCGTCGCCCCAGGGGTACGACCAGCCCGCCGGCCCGCGCGCCGCGTACTCCCATTGCGCCTCGCCCGGCAGCAACCCCCCGATCCAGACGGCGTAATCGTTCGCCTGCGCCCAGGTCAGGCCGGCGATCGGCGCGCCGGCTTGCTCGTCGGCGTCGTAGGCGGCGCGGTCGGTGGGCGGCGTGCAGGCTTCGTTCTCCACGCAGGCGGCGTATTCCAGGTTCGTCACCTCGTGCTGCCCCAGCCAGAAAGCCCTGACGCACACCTGCGGCCCGGCTCCCGCCTGGTAACAGCCCCCTGGCACATAGACCACCGCCAGCCCGTTGATCGTCTCCACTCGCGGAGTCCAGCCCTCGTTGGGCGACCCGGCGGGCAGCAGACTCGTTTCAGCGGGACTCTGCTCACCGATCCCAGCTTCGCTCTGCACCTCGCTCTCCGGCGGGAACAGCTCGCCGCCGCTCTCCGCGTCCGGCGCGGAGGGCGCCAGCGCATCGGCGGGCAGCACCGGGGCCACGCTGCCGGAGACATCCGGCGGCGGGAAGACGTAGACCTTCGCCTGCGCCGCATCCACCACGTACAGGCGGCCCGCCGCGTCGAAGGCCAGGCCCGCCGGCGAGCGCACGCCGAGCGCGCCCGTCTCCAGGTTGTCCGGCTGGTTGAAGGAGAGCGCCGGCTCCCCGGCCAGGTTGTAGGCGACGATGCGGTGCCGGTCGTCCATGTCTGCCAGGTAGATCAGCGTGCCGTCCGGGCTGACGGCGATGTACGGTCGGTTGTACGACTGGCGGTTGCGGAACCACATATTCACGTCGAAGGTGCGCAGCGGCGCGCCCGTCAGGTCGAAGACCTGGATGCGCTTGTTCCACGCCTCGGCCACGTATAGCTCGCGCGAGACAAGGTTGAAGGCCAGGCCGACCGGCTCATCCACCTGGCCCAGGGCTGTGCCACCGCTGCCGATGTCGCGCACCCATTCGCCCTCTCGCGTGTAGACGCGGATACGCTTGCCGCCCGTGTCGGCCACGTAGACCAGCCCATCCGGGCCGATCTTCAACTCGCGCGGCCCCCACATCGCTTCCGGCGACGGGTCCGAGGCGGGCACGCCCTCGTGCCCCCAGGCGCGCACAAAGTCGCCCTCCGGCGTGAAGACGGCTACGCGGTTGTTCCACGTATCGGCCACGTAGACCAGCCCATCCGGGCCGATGTCCAGGCCCCAGGGCTGGCGCAGCCCTCCGCCGGCGGGTGCGGTCGCCGGGTCGCCGATGCTGCGCACGAACTCGCCCTGCGCGCTGAACACCGCGATGCGGCTGCGGTCGGTATCGGCCACGTAGATCGCGCCGTCCTCATCGAGGGCAATGCCACGTGGCCCGATCATCCCGGCCACTTCGCCCAGCGTGCGCTCGGCGGCGATCTCGCGGTAGACCCGGTCTTCGGGATATTCCGGCTCGCGGATGTTGACCGTGCTGCTGCCGATCCCGGCGTCCCACACCTGGGCCGCGATTTGCTTGTCCACGAAGAAGTACAAACGGTCAGAGACGGGCCACTTGCTCACCGCGAAGCGGTCGTCGCTGGCGCACTCGTTGACGATCGCCTGCTCGCACGAGCGGCGGAACGCGGCGCGCTCCTCGTCGGTCGTCCCCAGGCTGGCCTCGCTCTCGCAGCGAAACTGCTTGGTCTCGATGCACATGGCCTGCCCATAGACGCGGTAATCGCGATCCCACCAGATGTCCCACAGCCCCCGGCGGTAGTACGGCGCGGCGATGTTGGCCTTGCCCGTGCGGAACACCTTCGCCACGCGGTCGTAGTTCAGGTTGAAGTATTCCTGCATCGGCCACCACAGGCGGATATAGCCGAATTCGTAATAGCGGTCGCCCAGGATCGTGCGCACGTCGCCCACTTTCTTGCTGCCGACAACGACGATGCGCGCCCCCTCCAGCGTGCCGGCGTCCACACTGCCCGCCTCTCCGCGCAGGAAGCCATAGTTCGGATAGTGGCGGAAGTACCACGTGTACGGCCACGAAGACTCGTCGTCGAAGACGATGCGCATCCCCGTGCCCTCGTTAGTGATCGTCGCGATGCGATCCACCTCTTCCAGCACCGTCTTGACCGCCGGGCCGGAGTGAGCGTAAACCAGGAACTCGGTCGCGTAGTCGTAGGTGATGAAACTGGCCAGGATCGCCACGCGCGCCGTCAGCACGGCCAGCACCAGCGCACCGGAGAGCACCGCCGCCCGGCCAAGCTGCCCCCGGCCCAGCGGGCGGCCCAGCCGCCAGATGACGTACAGCGCGCCGCCCAGCACCAGCAGCGCGCTCAGCCAGCTCCCGCTGGCGATCAGGTCTTCCAGCGAGCGCCCGCCGAACGACGCTCGCCCACCCCACACGCCGAGCACGCCGCGCCCCAGGGCCAGCAGCGCCAGCGGCATCGCGCCCAGCAGCACTAGCCAGCCGCTCACGCTGAGCGCCCGCCAGCGCAGCCCGTCGGCCACCTGGCCCAGCCACCAGCCAGTGACCAGGATCAGCGGGACGGTGAGGTGCGTCGTCAGCCAGGGCATCTTCTCCCCGGCGATGGTCAGCCCCAGCAGCATGGCCACCGACCACCAGCCAGCCAGCGCCAGGAACGGCAGCGCGCCGATCCACTCGCTGTCGGCGGCGCGGCGGGCCAGCTCTTCGGCCAGGCTGAATGGCCTCGCCAGGCGCGGCAACTGCTGCGCTTCCTCACCGTCCGCATCGAGGTCATGCGGGACGGCGGCGGCGATTGTCGCGGCGCTGCGCTGCGCGGCAGCGAGCGTCGGCGGCGCGGCCAGCGGAGCCTCTTCCCCAGCGGCGACCGGCGCAGCTTCCGCCTGGGCCAGCGCCAGCGCATCCAGGGCGCGGTCGCGCCGCCAGCGCCACAGCTTGACCAGCCCGTACCCGCCCGCGCCCAGCGCCCCAATCATCGGCAGGAACTCGTAGACGAGCAGTTGGGTGAGCAGGTAGTAGTACTGCGGCTGGCTGCCGCGCCGCACCCCCTGCTGTTCGAGCCAGTAGCCGAGCGAGCCGATCATGCCCGTCACCAGCCCGTACTGGTTGCTGAAAACCGTCGTGAAGAAGAAGGCGAAGATTCCCAGGAAGACCGCCGCCGCCGGAAGCCAGCGCCGCCAGTTCCACGACAGGCCCACCGCCACCGCCACCATCAGGAAGGGCAGCACGGCGGGCAGCGTCGCTTCGAGCGTGGCCCGGCCCTCAATGGAGTTCGGGTTATAGTCCTCCAGGTTGTAGCCCGCCCAGTAAAGCGGGAAACCGGCCAGCCAGGGCAGGATCAGCGTGCCGATGACGATCAGCACGTCGAAGATCGGCTGGCGGTTGAGGAAGTCCCACAGATTCGTCAGCAGCCGCGTGCCCAGCACCGCCAGCGTGAGCAGCGTGCCCAGCACCCAGGCAGCGATGATCGGGGTGTTGTCATAATGGTCGCCCTCCGCCGCGTGCACGGCAGTCGGGTCCGCCGCGAACGGCTTGGTCGTCGTCTCGCTGACATGGCTGTGCCGCTCGAACATGACCAGCAGGCCGACCACCAGCAGCGCCACCAGCAGGATGACCAGCATCGTCCGCCAGGGCAGCGCCAGCCGGCCCGGAAAGACGAACACGGCGCTGAGAAACAGGGCGAAGAGCAGGCTCAGCACCGGCAAACCCACCCAGGTCAGCAGGCGGACGAACATCGTCCCGTTGAACCCGGTTTCTACGGCAAACTCCTTCGTGCCGTTCTGCCCGTAGAGCAGGTCAACCTCACTGCGCGCGGTCGTCTCCGTCCAGATGTCGCCCGGCTTGATCACGTCCAGCACGGCCACGATCCACAGCGCGACCGCTGCGCCGACGATCAGCCCGGCCATCAGCGCGTAGAACGCCGAGCGCCCGTCGCCCAGCCAGCCGGCTATGGCCGTGGCCGCCCCGCCCGACGGCTCGCCGCGCAACATCCGGCGCACGGCGCCGCTGAGCGCCAGCGGGAGATAGATCACCACGAACAGCGGGACGATTAGCCAGGCCGCCGACGGCACAGCCCACAGCGGCGACAGCAGCAGGCGCAGAAAGCTGCCCATCGTCACGGCGAACAGGCCGGTCACGATCAGCAGCAGGGCGTGCCCAACCGCCATCTGAAGCCAGGGCGCTTCCCAGGCGGCCCGGCCCGCCGGACGGCGGCGGATGCCCACGTCCTGCACCATGCGCAGCAGCCAGTACAGCACCAGGAAAGCGCCGAAGATGGCGATGTAGATGAACGCTACTTCCTTCGAGGCCAGCATCCCGATCAGGCCCACCGCCAGCGCCCACAGCCAGGTCGGGCGGCGCACCGGCGTGCCATCCACGTATTGCACGATGGCGTAGAGCATGACCAGCGCGAAGAAGATCGTCGGCGTGTCGTGGCGGATGTAGCGGTTGTAGTACATGAGCTGCGGCGAGATCAGCAGCAGCAGGGCGGCGATCAGCGCGCCCGTCTGCCCCAGCCAGCGCCGAAACAGCCAGGGAAAGCCCACGATCAGCACGCCCAGGAACGCAGGATACAGGCGCGCGGCGAAGTCACTGTCGCCGAACAGGAAGTAGGACAGCGCCGTCATATGGAACAGCAGCGGGCCGTGCATCAGCGGCGTGTGGTTGAACTCGCCATATTCGGACAGCCGCCACGAATAGTACGTGTGCAGGCTTTCGTCGTGGCTCATCACGCGGGTGCCCAGGTCGTAGAAGCGCGTGATCACGGCCAGCAGCAGGAGCAGCGCCAGCGCCAGGCCCGCCCAGTTGACGGTGTAGGCGTGCGTCAGCGCCCGCGTGACGGCGCGCTCGTGCGTGTCCGGCGAAGAGGTGGAGTGTTCGCGTGTGGCCATTCGGTCAACTTTCCTGGAATTGTCGCGCCGGGCGGTGTGCCGCGCCCGCGTCAGATTGCCATCCTGCCGGCGACTTGCCGGGATGCCGGTTGTTTACCTCGCCCCTGCCCGGCGCTGACGCGCCGCGCCTGATCAACCATCAGCACCGTCGGGGCGCTGCTCCGCTGCGCCCGCCGTAGAGTTATACCGAGCCGGCGCGGGAAGCGAGCGGATTTACCTCACCCTTCATTCCCTTCTCCGCGCGCGAAGAGGGAGCGGAACCCCAGCAGACTCCCCCCTCTCCGCGTGTGGAGAGGGGGCCGGGGGGTGAGGTCAACCGGCTTCTGACGCGACACGGGCAACCGTATTACCCTACGCCCCGCATCTCATCCGCTCAGTGCAGCGCGCCCAGCGCCGCCTGCGGCGAGACAGTCGCCTGCGGCATCGGGACGGGGCTGGCCCCCACTCCGCTGGCGAAAGCAACCGTCGCCTGGGGCAGCGTGCGCAGCAGGAGTCCGGCGACGTCAGTCGCCTCGTCCGTCTGGGTGACGCCCGGTGTGGGCGACGCCATGAGTATCGGGCGCGGCTGCTGCGGCGCGGCCTCGGCGCGCACGCCGCCGCTCACCAGCAGCGGCAGCGCCACCGCCAGGGCCAGGGCAAGCGCCAGGGCCAGGCTCAGCCCCGGCAGCCACAGCGCGGCCAGGGCGTGTGCTCGCGGGCGCGGCGCGCGGACTTCGCGCCACACGCCCGCCCACGCCGTCGCGACCGGTGCCGCCGATCCTCGCCCGATCACGGCGAGTTCGTCGCGCAGATCGCCGGCGACGCGCTCCTCGCGGGCCAGCGCCGCCCGGCAGCGCGCGCACGTCCGCACGTGGTTAGCGACGCGCGCCTCCTGCGCCGGGCTGAGCTGCCCATGCACGTAGTGCGTGAGCAGATGGGTTACATGACGGTCGCGCATAAATCACACACCCTGGTCTTCAGTGATCACTCCCCTACACCTGCCACAGCTCGGCCAGCGCCGCCGCGTCCGCCACGCTCATCGCCCCGCGAAGCTGCTCGTGCGCCAGCCGGACGCGGCTCTCTGCCGTCTTCTGCGGACAGTCCATGACCGCCGCCATCTCGCGGTAGGTCAGCCCCTGCCCATAGCGCAATGCGACCGCCTCGCGCAGCCGGGGCGAGAGCGTCGCCAAGGCCCGGCGCAGCGAGTCCCGCAGCTCGGCCCAGGCCGCGCGATGCTCCGGCCCTTCGTCGGCGGGGGCGGGCGGCTCTACCCCGATGGAGAGCAGATGGGCCAGCGCCACCGTCGGCAGCCACTTGCGGCGGCGGGCGTTGCGGCAGCGGCTGATGGTGATCGTGTACAGCCACGTGCGGAAGGCGCCGCGCGCCGGGTCGTAGCGATGCAGGTTGCGGAAAGCGTAGACCATCGCCTCTTGCAACACATCCTCGGCGTCCTGCTCAACGAGCAGCACGCTGTAAGCCAGGCGGTACAGGCTCGGCGCGTGCCGCTCATACAGCGTGCCATACGCACCCTGGTCCCCGGCCAGGCAGCGGGCGATCAGATTCATCAGGTCCGGGTCATTGGCCGGCCCTGGCAGGTCTTGCGGTGTTGCGCGCACGATGCTCATACTACACCCCAGCCCCACCCTATTCCTCAGTGACGCGCTCGACGCCATACACGTCGTTGCGCACCCACAGCGTCAGCCGCCCGCCGCTCACCGGCTTGACCGCCGAATCGCCGCGATAAAACCAGAGGATCGCATCGTGCCACGAGAGCGTGTCAATGTCCCACGCCTGGCGCACGATCAGCTCTTTGCCCACGTAGGGCGCGCCCATGGGCGGCGGATCGTCGCGGGCGGGCGCGATCACCGCCGCCGAGGTCACTTCCGCGCCCAGCCCGTCCACAAACACGGTGTTGGGATAGTCGCGCAGCGCCCAGGCCAGCGCCCCGTCCGGCGGCACCTGCGCCGTGACCGTCAGCAGGCGCGGCTCGCCGGTGGCGCGCAGGCTCATCTCGCGCAGCGTCTCGCGCAGCTCGTACACATCGGTCGTCACCGGGTCGCTCATCCACAGCTCGCGCGGGTCGCCCACGCGGTTGAGCGCCGCCTGCCCGCCCAGCCCGGCGCTGATCAGCAGCAGCGCGACCAGCGTGCCCAGGGCGAAGCCGCGCCACGCCGCGCGCGCCCCCCACAGGCTGCCCACCAGGAAGAACAGCACGCCGTTGAGCAGCGACACCAGCACGGTGACCAGCAGGCGAAGCTGGATGAAGCCCAGCACATACGCCCAGGCGAACACGCCGGGCTGCACCTCTATCGAGGCGATCTGCTGTGTCTCGAAGTTCGTGTTGCGGCTGTAAATGTCGGCGAAGAGCCGCTCGACCAGCGCGCCCAGATCGGTCACTTCGCGCGGCAGATCGTAGAGAAGCTGCTTGCCGAGCAGGATCACGCTCAGCCCCACCGCCAGCCACAGCCCGAAGGTGATCAGCGCGTGCAGCGGCACGCCCCAGCCCGGCACATCCCACAGCACGCCGCCGCGCTCGGTCAGCCAGTCGGTGACGCGCAGCGCGACCAGCACGGTCAGCGGCACGGTGATCCACAGGGCGTGGCCCGCGCCCGCCCCGCCATAGCCGACCGACCACACGATCCCGGCCAGCGCCCAGCCCGCCAGCGCCCGCTCGAAAAACCCGCCCTGGCGCACCGCGTGATACAGCGCCAGCAGCCCGAAGGCGACGATGCCCAGCTCGTAGCGCAGGGCCACCCACGCCGGGAAAGCCGTCGCCACGCCCGCCGGTCGCTCGACGAAGCCGCGCAGCCCGGCCCACAACACCTGACCGACCGAAGTCAGCCCCGCCGGAACCCAGTAGAAGACCGTCGCCACGCCCACGACGACCAGGGCAGCGGCCAGCGCGCCGCCCGCCCAGGGCCAGGCCCGCGCCGTCCGGCGCAGCCCGGCCACCGCGCTGGAATCAGGATCATCGTCGGTCAGCCAGGCGAAGATCAGGCCAAAAGCCAGCCCCAGCAAAGTCAGGAAGCCCGCCGGCTCGGCCAGGAAGACCATCGCCGCCAGCGCCACCGTCGCCAGAATCGCCCAGCGCCGCTCGCCCGTCTCGACGAAGCGCAGCACCAGCCAGGGCACGACCAGCGCCAGCAGCATCGTCCAGGTGACGCCGCTCATCGTCCGCGCGGCCAGCACCGCCACCGGCGAGATCACCAGCAGAAAGCTGAGCACCAGCGCGGGCAGCGGGTTCAGGTAGCGCCGCCACAGCGCGGGAGCCAGCGCCAGCAGCGCGCCGGCCAGCGCCACCGGCAGCCGCGCCAGCGTCTCGTTCGCGCCCCCGCTCATGCCAAAGGTGAGCGCGTTCAGGGCGAAGGTCAGCGGGCTGCCGGCGACGAGCGGGCCGCCCGGCACGCGCCCGTCCACTTCGCGCAGCGCGGCCAATGCCTGGCGCGCCTGGGCGTCGTCCAGCGGCGCGCGATCCAGCGCGCCGGCGCGCAGCACCAGCGCCAGCACGGCCAGCGCCACATAGAGCAGCATCTCCGGCGTCACGCGGACGCGCAGAGCCGCCCCCAGAGGGATCGGCTGCGTATCGGTCTCGTCAGCGTGCGGCTCGCCCAAAGGCAGCGCCGCCTCGCGCGCTCGTGCGCTCATCAGCAGTTCGCCCTCATTCATCCCGGCCTGACGCGATAGACGGCGGCGCTCCCGAACTCGCAGACCGGCGTCAGGACCTGCTCGAACTTGGCCAGGCCCAGCTCGTACTCGCGCTGACGGCCCGCGTCGTCTCCGGCAAGCTGACGGATCATCGCCCGCTCCGCCCCGCCGATGACAACGTAATCAATGCCGTAGCGGTCAATGATCTGCCAGGCGCGCGCCCAGTCCTGCGTGGTGTAGAGGTCTTCCACGTCCCTGGCCCGGTCGCGGCGCTCGCCGTTTTCAACCCGGTAATCGGTCACTTCCGCATACGTTGGGCCGCGCCACTGCCGCTCGTGATTCTGCCAGCCGATCAGCGTGGGAATGCCCGTCAGCCCGCTGAAACGACTCTTGTGCGGCTCGTAAGCGCCGCCCGGCGCTTCGGCCAGCACCGCCCCGCCGCTGCTCTCCAGCGCGGCCAGGCATTGGATGGCCGCGTGCTCGTCGGGGCTGACCATCGTCGGCGTGCCATTCAGCGTCAGCGCAGGCGGCGACTCGCACTGAACGGTCAGCGCTGCCTCAGCGGCGGCGCGCTGGCATTCAGCGCGGCGTTCCTGGGCGGCCAGCCGCTCCGTGTCCACCAGGGCGCGGGCGTGTGTCGCCAGGACGGGGTAAGCCGCCCCCGCCGCCAGGAGCAGGATCAGTGCCAGCGCATATGCACCCTGCGGGACGACCGTCCACCACCGCGCAGAGTTCGCGGCTTTGCCCAGCACCGACCACGCGCCGAACGCCGCCGCAACGCTGAACAGAATCCAGCCCTGGTAGTAGAGCTTGAAGACGGTGTTGATGCGCACCCCGAAATTGTCGCGCAGGTAAACGAAGTCCGGCGCGATGGTCAGCATGGCCCCCGCCCCGACCAGCAGCAGGGCGAAGGCAGTCGCCGGGCTGAGCGCGCCAGCGGCAGGAGCGTCGTCCGGGGCCGGGCGTGCGAACAGCCGCCCGACGACCAGCGCCACCAGCAAGAAGACCCACAGCTCGGTCGGCAGCCCGATCAGGCGACGGGCCAGGATGTCCGGCAGCAGGTCGCCCAGGCTCGCGCCGGGGTCGGTGCTGCCGAAGACGGCTCCGCGCATGTCGCTCTCCCAGGCCAGCAGCCCCAGCAGGCTCGTCACCAGGACGAACGCCGCCGCCAGCAGCCCCGCCGCCAGCAGCCCCGCTCGCCAGTTGAAGCGCCGGCCCGCCCGCCCCATCTCAGCCAGCAGGAAGCCGGTCAGCAGGACAAGGAAAGCGCCGAATTGCAGGAAGAACTGCGACCACTTCGTCGGGTAGATCACATTGGGCAGCACGCCGCCCGCCTGCGACGTGAACGAGATCAGCCAGGGCAGGTAGCAGACGAGCGTCAGCCCGCCCAGGATGGCGGCGAAACGGATGATGCCCACCAGATCGCGCCCGTGCAGCACACCGTTTCCGTTGCGCAGCAGGCGGCGCAGCGCCTCCGCGCCGACCAGCAGCGGCAGGTAGATGGCGTCCCACGAGTTGACGAAGACCATGCCGCCCACCCAGATGGCGTAGAAGGGATACTCCCAGCGCGCCAGCCCGCGCCCGCCCAGCACCAGGGCCAGCGCCAGCCCGATGGCCAACACCGCGAAAGGCAGCGCCAGCACGTGCGGGTGCAGATCGGCCAGCGTGAAGCTGAAGTTCGGGAATTCGGCGATCGGCTGGATGGGGTGTGACGTGCCGCTCAGGTCGCGATCGTGGATGGTGCGGCTGTAGCGCCAGCCCAGGCCATAGGTGAACTTGAAATCGCTCAGCGGCAGGCGCGGCTCCTCCCAGTTGGGGACTCCGTCGCCGTCGGCATCCGTCGGGACGCTGCGCAGCGCCCCGTCCTCGCCGATCACTTCCCTGGTGCCGGCGCGCTCTTCCACATCCCAGAAGTCGAAGTAGGCGGCATTGACCAGCCCTGGCGCGTAGCCGAGCCAGGGCAGCTCGACCAGCGCCGTGCCCAGGTTGCCCATCAGCACCAGGAAGCACAGCCCCAGCACGCCCGCCCCCAGCGCGTTGAAGCGCGCCATCACACCGCGCCGCACGGCATCCGCGCGCACCAGGTTATAGACCAGGCCCAGCGCGCCGCTGCCCGTCAGCGCAAAGACGAGCGCGATGGTGATGTTGAAGGCGATGCTGCTCGACACACTGCTCAGGTCGGCGAGCATGGCGATGATCACGTAGCCGAAGTAGTAGTAGCTGATCGCGTAGCCGCTCAGCCAGGCGTCCTGCGGCGGGAAGGTCTGGCTGGCGCGGATGGCGTTGATGAACATGATCTCCATCGGCTTTTCGGTCTCGGCCATCAGCGGGTTGTGCGCCCGCACAATCGCCCAGCCGAAGAGCAGCCCCAGGAACAGCGCCTCCGTCACCACCACCAGCGGCCAGTGCTCGCCCAGCCAGAGCCGCAGCGAAGGGCGCTCGTCCCAGCGCCACACGACGATCGCGCCCAGGGCGACCACCACCAGCCAGGCGAAAGCCATGCCCGCCGGATCGTTGTACAGCAGGCCAACGCTGCCCAGGAACCAGAAGATGAACCCGGTCAGCATCAGCCCGGCGGCGCGGGCCAGCGTATAGCCGCGATCGGGCAGCGCCCCCGCCAGGCGGAAGAGCAGCGGCCAGGCCGCCGCGCCGGCCAGCGTCACCAGCAGCCACCAGCGCAGCACGAAGCCGCTTTCGTGCCCCAGCCAGTCCATGATCAGCGAAACATCCATGCCGTCTCTTTACCTTGCGTCGCGGCTGTCACCACGCGGTAAATCCTGTCCGTGTAGACCTGCGCTGCCGGGCAGGCTGCCGCGTCGGTGATGGCTGTGCTCAGGCAGCGACCGGCGCTGTATACCACTTCGAGCAGGCCCGCAGCGGCCATCGCGTCGAACTTGGCCAGGCCCTCGGCATGGCCCGCCGTCTGCAATCCTGTGGTCGCGTCGGGGATGATGTCCCCGTAGAAGGCCCGCTCCAGCGTGCCGACGACGATGTACTCGATGTCGTAATGGTCAATCAGGCGCAGCGCCGCGCGGATGCCTTCCTCCCCACCCAGCGAATAGAAGGCCGCCGCGTTGTTCTCGCGCGTCTGCACCAGCAGATTCATGTCCTCCAGGCTGTGCTGCTGAATCTGGTGAAAGCGCCAGCCGAGCATCGTCGGCAGCCCGGTGTAGATGCTGATCCGCCCGCCCCAATGATACTCGGACGGGTAGAGGTGCGCTTCCATGACCACCGGCGTGCCCTCGACGTTCTCTTGCAGCCAGCGAATCATGTTGTAATCGCCATCCAGCCGGAAGTACAGCCCGAACTCGCCGTGCAGGGCGTACTTCATGTACTCCATGCCGTCGAGCGTCAGCGGCGTCTCCTCCCGGTTGAAGCGATCCAGCGCGCGCGCCCGCGTCGCCAGCACGGGGTACAGCGCGGCGGTGATCAGCAGGACGGCCAGCGCGCCCTGCCACAGCGCGCGCAGCAGCGGATGCCAACGCCCGGCGCTGCGCAGCATCCAGGCCAGCCCCACCCCGCCGACAATACTCAATAGAAACCAGACCTGCAAGTAGAATTTGAAGACCGTGTTCTGACGGCCAATGTCGCCATCCAGCACCACCAGTTCCACGCCGAGCGAGATGGCCAGCGCCAGCGCGATCAGCGCGTTGAGGGCGCGTACCAGCGCGCTCTGCCCTGGCAGAAAGAAGAGCAGCGCAGCCCAGGCGATCAGCGGCCCGGCTAGCTGCGCGACCGCCGCCTCGCGCACGCCGTAGACGATGGAGCCGGCGATCACCAGCAGCAGCCCCCCGCCGATCCCCAGCACGGGCACGGCCAGCCCTTCCAGCGCGCGCACACGCACGCGGCGCAGCCAGCGCGCCGTCTGCCAGGCCAGCAGCGAGATCACCAGGAAGATGAACGTGCCGTGCACATAGAGATACGCCCACAGCGGCGTCGTCTCCTGCTCCCAGGGCTTGACCGAGTTGTAGGCGGTGGCGAAGTAGGCCGTGAACGGCAGCCCGACGACGAAGGTCAGCCCGACGAACAGCGCCACCCGCCCGATCCACGCCCACAGCAGCCGCCGATCCAGCCGGATGCGCGCCGCAATCAGCGCGGCGGCGTACAGGGCGACGACCAGCACCAGCCCGGCGATCATCCAGGCGACGGTGCTGGACAGGCTGAGCGTCACCGGGTCCACCCTGGCCCCGCGCGCCGCTTCCTGGTCGGCCAGGGCGCGCTGCACAAAGAAGAAGCCCACGCGGGCGGTCAGCGCCACCGGCAGCACGAGCAGGATCAGCCACAGCTTGCGCACCCGGCTGGGCCGCAGCGGCTCCCACAGCCGCCCGGCGATCTCCGGCGGCGGGTCGCCGCGCCGCGCCCGCGCCGCGCCCAGCCAGGCGACGAAGGTCAGCCCGGCCACGCCCAGCAGCAGGTACGTGATCCAGTCCCAGGAGTTGGTTGGGCGCAGCACGCCGACGGCCAGCGCACCCAGGGCCAGGGCCAGCCCTGCCTCCCACCACGTGCGCAGCGCGTGCCCCGCCCCGATGATCTCAGCCAGCAGCCAGAGCACCACCAGCAGCGTCACCGGAAAGGCGATCATGTGGGCATGCAGGTCACCGTAGAGGAAGGTGAAGTAGGGCATCTCGGCGATGGCCCCGCGCCCGGCCCCGTCCGGCAGCTCGCTGATGATGCGCGTCGGCCCCCAGTACCAGCGGTGCGTGTGCATGGGCAGCGGCTGCCCGTCCAGCACCTTGCTCAGCCCGCCGAAGAACGCGCCAACCTGCTCGCGCAGATTGCCCAGCTCATACTGCCACAGGCGCAGCAGCGGCGGGTGCTCCGCGTAGTCCTCGATGGCCGCTTCCACGCGGCGCTGAGCGGCATCGGTCACAGCGAACATGTCGCCCGCCTCGGATGGCTCCTGGCCGCCGTGCTTCGCGCGGAATTTCTTGACTTCCTCGGCGTAGAGCTTCTGGTAAAGCTGGTCGCGCTGCGCCTGAATCTCCTGGCGGCGCACCTGCTCGTACAGCGGCGGCTGCGACCAGCCGTCCAGCGCCGCGATGTTGGTCACCACGACGTGCAGCGTGCCCAGGTTGCCCAGCACCAGCGCCAGCAGCAGGGCCAGCAGCCCGGCCAGCCAGGCGCTGCCCTTTGGGGAACGCGGCTCGCCCTCCGCCCCGCCTCGCCGGGGTGCATCGCCAGACGCCCCAGTCCCCTTCTCTGGCCCGACTGGTTCAAGGGCAGACAGATATGCGGAGTATGCCGAATTAGAGGTTATCCCTGACTCTACCTCACCCCCACTCGGCGCTGACGCGCCTCGTTGCCCCCTCTCCATGTATGGAGAGGGGGCGGGCCAAGCGGAGCGAGGCCGGGGGTGAGGTAAATCGGACAGGCCAACCGTTGTGCTCTCGCCATCACTGTCCGTCCCTACGGACTCGGCTGGAAAGGGGGATTTAGGGGGTGAGGCGCTCCGCCCCGTCGCCCCCACGCTCTGCCCCGTCCCCGCCGACCGCGCCCGCACCCAGTTGTAGGCGATGCTGAACACGCCGATGCCCGTCATGGCGAACAGCGCCGGGATGATCAGGTTGTAGGCCACCGACGGCGCGATGCCCAGCAGCTTGACCGGCGCGCCGACGATCACATAGCCGAAGTAGTAGTAATTGATGTACCCGCCGGAGAACCAGGGGTCGAGCGGCGGGAAGACCGTGCTGCGCAGCACGGCGTTGAAGTAGGCGAAGTCCATCGGCTTCTCGCCGCCGAAGCTGCCGTGCCACAGGTCAGGGTTGCTCAGGCGCACGCCCACGAAAGCCAGGAACAGGGCCAGGGTCAGCGCCTCCAGCGCCAGCAGAAGGCGCCAGTTGGCGCGCACGTAGGCGGCGAGCTGCCCCCGCCTGCGCCACACGACGGCGCTGCTCAGCGCAGCCAGCGCCAGCAGGATCAGCGCCAGGCCCCCGCGCGACCACGTGCGCAGGCCGAGCGTCCCGCCGACCCAGGCGACCCAGCCGACGATCAGCCAGGCGGTGATCTTGGCCGCCGGATAGGCGCGATCCGGCAGCGCGGGCAGCGCCACAAACAGCAGCGGCCAGGCGACCCACCCCGCCAGCACGATCAGCAGCCACCAGGCGATCAGCGCCGCGACCTGGCTGCGATTGAGCAGCGACTCCGGAGCGAAGAGGTCGCGCCAGGTGCCCCCCGCCCGCTGAGTCGCCCACGTGTCGGCGTCGAAATGGAGCAGCGTCGGGCTTTGCGTCGCCTTCTGAGCGCGCCAGGTCACCACGCCGACCGGCTCCGGGTCGGCCACATAGCCGGGAAAGGCCGCGCGGACGGAGCGGGTGGTCACGCTCTCCAGCAGCGCGCGCGTGTCTTCCGGCGAATAGGCGTCCGTCCGCCTGAAGACGAGCACGATCGGGTGATCGTAGACGCTGAAGGCTTCCTCAGCTTCCCAGTGCTCGTTCACCCAATCGGGCAGGTCGTCGAGCGGCGTCACCTGGTCGCGGACGCGGAAGGGGCCAAGCTGCGGGGCCGACTCGAACTGGCGCACCAGCTCATAGCCCAGCCGTCCGTCGAACAGCGCCTCGTAGAAGACCAGGCTCATCGGCCAGCGCCAGGGGATGCGCGACAGCGAGTCGTAGAAGCGGTTGCTGGAGATGACCAGGTAGTCCGCCTGATCGAGCGCGTTGGTCATCGCCGCGATCTTCTCGTCGTTGTCTTCAGCGACCATCCACAGCTTGATGCCCTGCACATGCCCGCCGAACATATTCACCGCCGGGCAGTCATACGTAGACAGGCCCGACGGCAGGTCGTCGCGGTAGACCACGTCATCCGGCAGCGGGCACACCGTCCAGGGGATCGGGTCGTCCCAGTCGCCCTCCCAGGCGATCACCGCGCCAGAGGTGTACACCGGGTCGAGCGCCTCCACCGTCAGCGTGGCAAGCTGGCGCTGGCCGCTGGCGTCCAGGCGCTCCACGCGCAGCGGCGGGTCGAAGACGGCCACCTGCGGCAGGCCGAGCGGGTTCGCCCCCTCGTTGAAATCGCCGCGCAGCTCCGTCGAGGTCTGCGTTCCATCGGGCGCGGTCAGCGTCAGGCGGACGGCCTCCTCGCCGGAATCGCGCAGCGGGTCGCCCAGGTGCGGAATCTCGATCTCGCGGATCACGCCGTCTATGGGAATCTCGAACGCGAGCGCGTCGCTCCCGCCGACCGTCCAGTGCGTCGGCGTCCCAGGGATGTCGTCGCCGTGCCCGTACAGCAGCAGCTGTGCCTCGAAATTGAGGTCAACCGTCGCCGGCACGCCATCGCCCACAGCGCTCAGCGCCAACGAGATATCGCTGAGCACCGCTCCCTCCACGCCGGACACATCGCGCACGGAGGTCAGCGGCCCGCCCTGCACGACCGCGACTTCCAGCAGGTAGGGCGCAGGCTGTGCGTTCGGGTCGAGCGGCGCGGCCAGCAGCACGTCATCAACCGGCTCCACCGCATACGCCTGCCCGTAGACCGCGTCCGTCTGCGCCAGATCAGCCTGGATCGCGTCCTCGAAGACAAGCTGCCGCCCCAACGCCGGATCATCTCGGAAGATGCGCACGCGCAGCGTTTCCGGCTCCGCGTCGGCCAGCGGGTCGAGCAGGTGGTTGAAGGCGATCGCGGTCAGCCGGGCATCGGCGCGGACGGTGAACGGCAGCTCGACCGTCTCGTCCTGCTCGAGGCGCGTGACGGTCGGCGGCGGCGCAACATACCCTCGCCCAACGTTGACCATCTGCCGCGTCCCGTCATCGCCCTCCACCCAGACGCCGAAGTCGCCCGGCACGAATTCCTGAAACCAGCGCGACGCCGCCACGCGAGTAAGCTGCTGGCGGTGAATGGTGTGGAAGGCAAAGCCGTAGAGCACCGTGTAGCCGGTGACGAACACCAGCAGCGTCACCGCGCCGATCAGCGCCAGTCGCCCGCGCCGCAGGCCCAGGCGATGGCGTCGGCGCGCCGCGCCCAGCAGCGCGACCAGCGCCCACGCGCCCAGCAGGGCCAGCGCCGGATAGAGCGGCAGGAAATAGCGCATGGTCGTCACCCAGCGCCCGCCCAGCCAGCCGAATATGACCAGCACCCAGGCGACCAGGATCGCGTGGCGCGCCCACCCCCGGCGCGCGCGCAGCATAGACAGGCCGGCCCAGGCCCACCCTCCCCAGGCCAGCAGCCCCAGGGGAAGACCAAACCCCCACAGCACGATATTGCGCCAGGGGTAGAGATAAGGGATGCGGCTGGCCCATTGGTGATCGGGCGGGCCATCCCATTCGCCAGAAGTCAGGTGCGCGGCCTCGGCGATGTCCTCGCGCCAGCCGGGATTGAACTTCAGCCCGAAGATGCCCGGCCCCAGGAAGGCGTGCGGCTGCAACAGCCGAAAGACGATCAGCGACAACAACGCCGCCGTCACCACGCCGGTCAGGGCGGAAGCGATCAGCCGCGACCGCTGCGAGCGGTGCAGCGCCGCGTCCAGCGCGGGCAGTACCCGCAGCGCCGCCGCTATCACGACGATCCCGGCCAGCGGCGCCACGTTGATCCGGCTGGCGACCGCCCCGCCCAGCGCCACCCCGAAGAGCGCGTAATCGGTCAGCTCGGTCGTGTCACAGACGAGCAGCAGTGTCGCCACCAGCGCAACGAACAGCGTCGCCCACGCCGCCAGCAGGCCGGTCAGCACGCCGGCCACCAGCCCGATCCACAGCAGGCCGACCACTACGCCGATGGCCGCCGTGCCCTCTCGCGCCGGAGTTTCGCCATGCGCCCGCCGCCTGATCTGGCTCGCCGCGACGCAGATCGCCAGCACCGCCAGCGCGTAAACCAGGCTGGCTGCGCCGAGAGCCAGCACGTCGCGCGTCAGCGTCAGCTCGTGCGGGGCGAGCAGATCGAGCGCAGCCCACAGCGCCAGGTGCGCCAGCGAAGCGATCACCCCGGCCAGGCCGGGCAGCCAGGTTCGCCGCCACCCTCCCCACGCGCTCACCGCTGAAAGCAGGGCAAATGCCAGCAGCCCGCCCGCGCCCAGAGACAGCAGCCCGATCATCGGGTAGTCGCTCGCGCCGGCGTCCCACATCGTCCCGCCGAACCAGATCAGCGCATACCACAGGGCGATCGGCCCCTGGCGCAGCCCCGCACCATCCATGACGCGCGCGGCGAAATAGAGGGCCAGCGTTGTCCAGAACGCAGTGAAAGCGTCCACCGTCCAAAAGTGCGACTGCTGGATGGGAAAAGCAGCCACGCCATACAGCGCCGCTGCCAGCAGCCCTGTCCAGCGCCCGTAAAGCCGCCGCCCCAGCAGGAACAACAGCCCGACCGTCAGCCAGTCGGCCAGCGCGGATACGCTCCGCCCGATAAGCTGCGCGCCGCTGTAGCCTTCCCAGTGCGTCGTCACCCTGTGGTCAATGACGCCATCCTCGTCGAAGGCCAGCAGCAGCGCGTGATAATCGCGCGAAAGCTGCGAGCGGGCCACGCCCGCCGCGTGCACCGTGAACAGCGGAAATTCGCCGTAGACGTAGAGGCCCTTGCCGATGTTGTTGGGGTTGAGCGGAGAGCATTCCGCGTCGAAATAGCCGCCCCGCCCCGCGCCCAGCAGCGATTCGAAGGGGTCAGCGCTCGCCGCCGGGTAGCGCGCCTCGCAGCGCGCGCGCTGCGCCTCCTGTTCGGCGGGCGAGCCGCCGGTGAACTGGAGCGAGCTGCCCAGCAGGCTGACCACATCGGTCAGAAAGCGCTCGTCGGGGTGCAGATGCGAGTAATCGTCCCAGTTCTGCGCGTCAAAGCGCAGCCAGGCCGCCACAGCCAGCACGATCGCCAGCAGCCCATAGCACAGCGCATCCGCGCGGAGGGTGCGGCGCGGGCGCGCCGGCACGGGCAGCGCAGCATCCGGCTCGACGGCAGGGGCCGTGTCTGCCTCCGGCACGGCGGGCTGCCCATCACCTGTCGGGGGCTGCTCAGACTCGAGATACAGGCTGTCGTCCGTCAACGGTCGTCACTCGCAGGTGCGCGCTTGGGGCCGCTGTGCCCCAAGCGATCCTATACACTACACATCCGCTTCGCCGCTTCCTCAGCAGCGGGCGCGCCTCAGGGAAGCTCCCCGGCCCACACCTGGTAGATGTAGAACTCGTCCTGGCCGTAGATACCGGGGCCTGACTCGTAGCTATACTGGAACAGCCAGGTCTGGCCGCCGGGGAACAGTTTCGCCAGGTACGCTGCCGTGTCCACGTCCGCCGCGTTGTACATCACGAACAGCGGGCGCGCAGGGTCATAGGCGTAGGCCGTGCCCTGGTTGACGGCGACGCGGGACAGCAGCGCCTCGCGATTCTCCAGGCCGTTCGGCCAGCGGATGTCGCCGGCCATCGTCCCCAGAATGCGGTGATCCAGCCAGTGCGGGTAGGCAACCACGAAGGCGTTGCCGAAGCTCCCCTCGCCATGCGCGAACTCGCGCAGCGGGCGGCTGATCTCGCTGTAGGGCCGCCAGTTATGGCTGTAACTGAGACGATAATCGTCGAAATAGCCGTGCCACTCCGGCCCGATGCCCTGCCACAACAGCAGCGCCAGCAGCGCCAGCGCCACCACACGCCCCACCGGGACGCGCCTGCCCCCCCACTCGGCGCGGCTCAGCCGCCAGCCCAGCGCCCCGATGGGCAGCGCCGCCAGCATGAGCACGGGCGGCAGCGTGCCGCTGGCCCGCGTGAAGCTGGGATTCTCGATCGGATAGGCCAGGGTGAGCGCCGTCGGCAGCAGCATGACCAGGATGCACACCGGCAACAGCCACAGCACCGGGTCGCGCCGACGCAAGACCCACACCCCCCAGACGATCGCGCCGAGCAGGACCAGCCCGCCCAGGGTCGGTCCCAGCGCCGGGCGAGAATACGCATTGTTGATCCAGGCTACATCGCCTTGCCAGTGGAACATGCGCAGGGCGTTGGCATAGTTCGCCAGGAAGACATCGCGCTGCCCCCACAGGCGCTCTGCCTGCTCGCGCGCATCCGGCTCGTAGGACACCTGGTTGCCCGCCGCGTCCAGGCGCACAAACGCATTATCGCCGAACATGCGCCCGCGCGTGCGGCTCCAGAACTCGTCAGGGTAGAGCTGGCTGTAATGGTGCATCGGCAGGTAGAGCGCCAGCGCCACCACCCCCGCGATCAGCAGCCCGCGCCCCAGCACCAGCAGCCGGTTATCGTGCCGCGCGCGCAGGGCCAGCGCCAACCCGCCCAGCCAGGCCAGGGCCAGCACCGGCAGGTAGAGCTTGAGAGTCTCGCCCGTCTCGCGCGCGCCAGCATCAGCCGCTTCCGCCAGCACGCTCCCCGCGTAAGCCAGCGCTGCCAGCGGGACGACCGCCAGCGCCGCCAGTCCCGCCGCTTCGCCCAGCCAGCGCCACCGCTCGCGCGATGCTCGCAGCGCTCCCAGCCCGGCCAGCGCCACGCCGATCCCCACCACGATGGGCAGCATCCGGTTGGCCTGGTAGAAATAGGTGCCCGCCCCCAGCACGCTGCCGAGCGCGGCGAAGTCGCGCGCCCGCGCGCCGCGCATAGCCCGCGCCAGAAAACCGATCGCCAGCGCGATCGTCAGCGGCGTCAGGACAATGCGTAACCCCAGCCGCGAGAGCATGACATGCCACCCGCTGATCGCCACCAGCCCGGCCAGCGCGATCCCGACCCAGTGCCCCAGAGCGCGATCGCGCTCTGTCTGGGTGCCGATCACCTGGCGGGCCATCCACCACAGCGCGGGCAGCGTCAGCAGCCCCTCGAGCACGGTCGCCAGCTTGAGCGCCGTGAAGTTGAAGCCCACGCCCAGCGGCCCGGCAATCAGCGCCACCAGGTACATCTGAAACGCCTCGCGCCCGCCGTTGTTGGCGAAAAACACGGCGTAGTGCCCATCGTGCACCTTCAGCGCGTCGAGCACCTTCTCCATATGATCGCTGGTCATCTCCGGCGGCGTGGAATCCAGCGCGTACAGGCGGAAGGTCGCGCCCAGCGCGAGGATGGCGATCAGCGCCAGCGCGGGCCAGGCGAGCAGTGCCCGCCACGACCACGCGCGCCGCATCGCCGGCAGCCGTCGCCCGCCGCCGACCAGCACAACAACCCACAGAGCCACGCTCAGCGCCCAGGCCAGCGCCCCGCGCCCGGTGATCACCACGTCGCGGGTGACGCCCAGAGAGTCGCGCGCTACGTTCCAGCGGATGGCCAGCACCGACAGCAGCGTCGCCGGGACGATCAGCAGGGCGCGAGCGGGCCAGCCAACGGCTGCCGTCCGCGCTGCGCGGGCAGGCTCCACCGCTCGCAGCGCCGACTGCACCACGAACACGTCGCCCCCCGCCCCAGCAGATTCCGGCGACAGATCGCTGGCAGCGTCCGGCGATGGCTCTGCCAGGGGCGGAGTCATGCCGAGCAGGACGCCCACCCACAGGATCAGCGCCAGGGCGACCCACAGCGCCGCGCCGATCAGCCCGCCCAGGCCGAGCAGCGCCAGGGCGAGGAGCAACAGAGCCATGATCACCAGCCCGCCGGCCCACAGGTGCGCCAGCGCGTTGGCGTGAAAGCGCGCCCACAGCCGGCGGTTGAGAGTCGGCAGGCGCGCCGCCCACCAGCGCCGCGCGCCCCACAGCTCGACCGCGACGAACAGCACCCCCGCCAGCAGGAACCACCGCTCCGCGCCGTTCGGGTTGCGGGCCACGCGCAGCACCGGTGTGCGCGCCGCGTCGTAGAGGGCCGCCCCGCCGCGCAGCGCCAGCAGCACCGCCAACGCCACCACGCCGATCCACGCCGCTGTCGCGCGGGCACCTGGCGTCCACGCCAGCGCCCGCCGCCCAGTCCCGGTCGGCATGCCCATGACAGGCGGGAACGCGGCTGCCGCCAGCGATTGCGGCTCTGCGGCGGGCGCTGGGTGCGCGGCAATAGCCGCCATCTCCGGCAACGGCTGCTGAGCACGCGGCTCCACCGCCGCCGCGTCGCGGGTGAGCACCGCCCACAGCAGCCGCGCCGTGTCACGGGGCCGCCAGACGAGATAAGCGAGCGCCTGGGCCAGCGTCAGGTCTTCAAAAACGACCGCGCGCGCAGCGGCAGCATCCGGCCAGGTGTCTTGCGGCCCGGAATCAGGGGGGAGTTCGACGAAGGAATCGCTCATAAGGCTCGCTGCATCTTCGCTCTGCACTATGCCGGGCGCTGGGCGGGCTTGCGCCCCTTGATGGCCAGGTTGACGGTACTGCGGCCCGGCGGCTCGTCCAGTTTATTGGGCCGATCGAACAGGTTGAGCACGGCCACGCCCAGGTTGATCGGGTTGAGCAGGCTGCCCCGGTTCTGGTCGAAAGTCGTGCGGTCGGCGGCCACGGCCATCTTCTCTGGCAGCAAGCCGGACTCCAGCAGCGGCTTGCCCAGCCCGTAGACCAGGTTGTGGATGAAGGGGAAGCTGAAGTGAGTGAAGGATCGCTCCGCCTCCACCACGAAGCCCGCCGCCTCGACCGCCGCGCGCAGCCCTTCGCGCCGATACAGCCGCACGTGATTGGCCCAGAGGCCGGCCAGCGGCCCGCGCCGGATGGGTCGCCGCAGCGTGCGCTCCAGCGTCCAGTTGATCGGGTCCCACAGGAACGGGTAGTTGGCGTGCGGCACGGTGATCGCCGCCACGCCGCCCGGCTTCAGCACGCGCCAGACCTCGCGCAGCCCGGCCACGTCGTCGTCAATGTGCTCCAGAATCTCCGAGAGGATCACCCCATCAAAATAATCATCCGGGAACGGCAGGGCGTAGATGTTCGCCCGCGTCAGGGTGATTCCCGGCAGATGCCCCACGTTGCGCTGCGCCTTGCGGATGATCTCATCGTCCAGCTCCAGCCCCACCAGCGCGCACCGGCTGACGTAGCGGATCATGTTCAGGTAGAAGCCGCGCCCGCAGGCGCAGTCGAGGATGCGCGCCTCGTCGGGCATGGGCACCCACTCGAAGATGGTCTGTGCCCGCTTCTTGAAGGCCATGTCGGCCTCGTTGCGGGTCATGTGAGCGATGAGATCAGGATCAACGGTCATGGGCTATCACTTCCACCCCGGAATGCGCGCGGCCCGGCGCAGGTGTTTCTCGTAGCGGCGCACTGTCTCGCCCAGGCTGAACGCCCGCTCGATCTCGGCGCGCGGCCTGGCGTAATGCTCTGGCCGCTGCAGGATGTCCACCACCGCCCCGCCGATGGCCTCCCAGTCGCCGCGCGGCACCACCGCCCCCATGCCGGTCACGGTGACGGGCACGCGCCCGCCCGGCGTGTCGGTCATCACCACCGGCGTGCCGCACAGCATGGCCTCCACCTGCACCAGGGCGAAACACTCGGTGTCGCTGGGCAGCACCAGCACATCACAGGCGGCATAGAAGTTGGCCATCGCCTGCATACTGCTGAGCTGGCCCAGGAAGATCAGCTGGTCGCGGTAGCGCTGGACGAGCGCCTGGTTGCGCTCCCAGGTGTCCTCGTAGCGGATGTCGTACTCCCCGGCGAAGACCACTCGCGCCCGCGGGAAGCTGCGGTTGATCACTTCCAGGGCGCGGATCAGCAGGTCGGGCCGCTTCTCCTGCACGAAGCGCCCGGCAAAGCCGATGATCGGCCCGCCGTCAGCCCCCCAGCGCCCGCGCAGCTCGGCCACGCGCTCCGGGTCGGGGTCGGGCACCTCAATCGGCGGGTAGATCACCGACACCTGGTCGCGGAACGGCTTGAGGTAGTAGCTGTGATCGGCGTAGTCGTGGCTGTAGGCGATCAGGCGCGCCGCGCGGCTGGCCATGAAGCGGTAGTTGGCGAAGGTGAACCAGCGCACGAAGCGGTTGAACACCCCCGGCGGCAGGATCAGGTCGCCGTGATGGGTGGCGATGAGCTGCTTGCCCGCCGCCCGCGTCAGCAGGGCCATCAGCGATGTTTCGAGCATGGGTGTGTGCAGCCAGACCACATCGTGCACGCGGATCAGCCCCCACGCCGCCCAGGGATAGGCGGGCATGATCATCCCCCGACTGACGCGCAGCGGCGCCCACAGCCGCACGAGGCGCACCCCGTTGATCGTCTCGTCGCGCGGCAGCTCGATCGAATGGCGCGCGGCCAGGATCGTCACCTGGTGCCCGCGCTGCACCAGCGCCTCGGCCACACGCTGCACGTGAATCGGCACGCCGGTGCGGTGCGGCAGGTAGTATTGCAGCGCCGCCAGCACGCGCAGCGGGCGGTTGTTCGTCTCAGAGGAATCCGGCTGCTCGATCATGCGCTCACGTTCGTCCCTGTGCTGTTGTCCGTCCTGGTAGGCGCTGCGCCCTGCCCGCGCAGGCGCAATCCCTGTGCTGCTGTCGTCACCTCGCCCAGGCTCACCCCCTCCACCCACAGGCCGACCAGCCCGGCAGAGATGTAGGTCAGCAGGTTGACCGCGTGCAGCAGCAGCGCGAAGGCGACGGCTGGGGCGGCGGTCGGCCCGGCCACCAGCTTCGTGCTGGCCAGGGCGAAGACAATCGCCGCCTCGAACGGCCCCAGGTTGCCGGGCACGGCGGGCACGGCGATGGCGAAAGAGGCCAGCGCGATCATGGCGATGGCGGCGCTCCACGTCGGCTCGTCAAAGACGGCGAACAGCAGCGAATAGCCGGTCAGCACCGACACGGCCCACGCGACCGCCGTCCAGCCGACCACCAGCAGCATGGTGCGCGGCGAAGCCAGCGGGCGGATGCCTTCCAGTGCGCTGCTCAGCCAGGCGCGCAGCGCGGGGCGTCGCAGCGGCGGGATGACGCGCGCCAGCCCATCGAGCAGCGCGTGCGCCCAGGCGGGCCGTACCGCGAACAGCGCCAGCACGATCACGCCGATCACCGCGCCAGCACCCAGGGCCATGCCCACGAAACCGATCTCCAGCCCGACGGGCAGCATCGCCAGCACCACGCCGATCAGGGCGAAGACGGCCAGCGTGTCCAGCAGCCGCTCCACCACGATCGTGCTCAGCGAGGTGAAGACCGGCAGCGGCGGGTCGAGCCGGGCCGCCAGCGCCGCGCGCACCAGCTCGCCCACGCGCAGCGGCAGCACGCCGTTGACGAAGTAGCTGACGTTGAGGATGTGGAAGCTGTGCGCCGGGGCGATACGATAGCCGAGCAGGACACGCCAGCGCAGGCTGCGCAGCCACAGCCCGACATACGACAGCAGCAGGCAGGGCACTACCCAGACATAGTTCGCGCTGCGCAATTCGCTCTGCACGCCGCTGAGGTCGCGCCGGAACAGGTACACCAGCGCGACCACGCTCACCGCCACGCCGAGCAGCAAGCTCGGCCACCGCTTCTTCATCCGCGTCCGTGTCCGCCCGCCGGTGCCAGCCACCCTGCGCCTGGCACCTCACGCAGCGGCCCATTATAGCGGCTGACGCGCCTTGCGCACCAGCCCCGCCCGCGAGCACACACCCAATACACGCCCAGCCTGCGTTTTCCTTAGCGAGAGTGCTCACATGCTTTACCTCACCCCCAGCCGCGCTGCGCTTGGCTTGCTCCCTCTCCATCTGCGTGGAGAGGGGGCGGTGAGGCGCGTCAGCGCCGAGTGGGGGTGAGGTAAACCAGGGCGCGGCAGAGCTTTACCTCACCCCCAGCCGCGCTACGCTTGGCTTGCCCCCTCTCCGCGTGTGGAGAGGGGGCGGCGAGGCGCGTCAGCGCCGAGCGGGGGTGAGGTCAGCCAGGGCGCGGCAGAGCTTTACCTCACCCCCAGCCGCGCTACGCTTGGCTTGCCCGGCGGCGAGGCGCGTCAGCGCCAAGCGGGGGTGAGGTCAACCAGGGCGCGGCAGAGCTTTACCTCACCCCCCAGCCGCGCTACGCTTGGCTTGCCCCCTCTCCATCTGCGTGGAGAGGGGGCGGTGAGGCGCGTCAGCGCCTCGCGGGGGTGAGGTCAGCCAGGGCGCAGCAGAGCTTTACCTCACCCCCCGCCTCGCTGTGCTCGGCTTGCCCCCTCTCCATCTGCGTGGAGAGGGGGCGGTGAGGCGCGTCAGCGCCGAGCGGGGGTGAGGTCAGCCAGGGCGCGGCAGAGCTTTACCTCACCCCCAGCCGCGCTACGCTTGGCTTGCCCCCTCTCCGCGTGTGGAGAGGGGGCGGCGAGGCGCGTCAGCGCCGAGCGGGGGTGAGGTCAACCAGGGCGCTGCTCTGCCGCGCCCCTACCGGCGCGTGGAAAGAGGTTTTTCCAATCCGCAATCCGCAATCCCCCCCTGGCCCCGCCTCCGCGCAAAACTTGACAGCGCCGCGCCCCGCCCCGTATAATACCGGGCAGAGGTGCGGGTATAGTTCAGTGGTAGAACGTCAGCTTCCCAAGCTGAATGTCACGGGTTCGAATCCCGTTACCCGCTCCAAACGAGGCATTCCCAGAGCGGAGTGCCTTTTTCATTCGCGCCGCCTGCGCCCTTAAGGAGCACGCGATGCCCGCCGCGCACGACCATCACTCCCCCGCGCTGGAGATCGTCTGCCACGCCCCGCCCGACCGCATCAACGAGGACGCCTGGCTGGCCCTGGGGGCCGGGCCGCTCGGCGAGCAGATCGTCGCCGCCGCCATAGACGGCGCGACCACCCGCCTGACACCACCCGCCCTGCAAGCGCATCTCGACCGCCAGAGCGAGCCGCTGACCCCCGCTGCCTTCGCCGCCCGCTTCGTCCGCGACTCGCTGGCCCGCCAGGTCGGGACGGGCCGCCCGCCCGCGCTGCGCACCCTGCTGCTCGAAGCCAACGCCGACCTGGGCCGCGCGCTGATCGCCCTCTTCGGCGCGCTGACGCTGGAAGCGCTCAAGCTGCCGCTCGACGCCCACGAACGGCTGGCCCACGACCCGCGCCTGGTGCGCCTGGGCCTGCCCGCTGCCGTGCTGACCCTGATCGAGTACGATCCGCGCGCCCACGCGCTGCGCTACGCCCACGCCGGCGATACGCTGCTGCTCGTCGCCTACGCCGACGGGCGCTTCAGCGTGCCCATCGCGGGCGGCGCGTCATCCGACAGCGCCCTGCTGCGCACCGCCGCCCTGCTGCGCGACGACTTCCCCGACCTGCCCTTCCGCGAGCTGACCGGGCACGCCGAAGTGCGCCGCCACGTCCTGCACAGCGCGCTCTACCACAATTACGTGGACGAGCACGGGCTGCCCCAGCGCAGGCAGGGAGTCGGCGTGCTCAACGGGCTGCCAGAGTTGCGTTACTTCGTACGGACGGGGACGGTAGACCTGGAGGGCGCGCTCTTCGCCTGCGTGCTGACCGACGGGCTGCTGTGGCCCGCCAGCGCCGAAGAGGTCTTCGGCGAGAACGGCGAGCGCATCGCCGCGCTGCGCAAGGAGCGGCTGAGCTTCATGGCCGGGCAGATCGCCGAGAGCGGGCTGCGCGGCTACCTGGCGCGGCTGCGCGCCGCCGAAGCCGCCGACCCCGACCACGAGCGCTACCCGCGCCTGAAGACGCACGACGACGCGACCGGCGTGCTGCTGCGTTTCGCGTGAGCGCGGCGTCCCGCTGAGGAGGGTTTGCTCACGGTGAAGCTGGCCCGCATCGAATCAGCGATGCGCCTGGTGCTGACCTTCTACGAGGCGCTCAACCGCCACGATGTCGCCGGGATGATGCAGCTTTTCAGCGACGATTGTCTGCTCGAAAGCCCCGGCCCCGCCCCCGCTGGCGCTGTGTACTCCGGCAGAGGCGCAGTCACCCGCTTCTGGGAAGACTTCTTCCGCGAGTCGCCCCAGGCGCACGTCGAGATCGAGAAGATTCACGGCTTCGGGATGCAGTGCATCGCCCGCTGGCGCTGCGAGTGGGTGGACGCGGCGGGCGACAGGCGCTACCTGCGGGGCGTTGACCTGTTCCAGGAACGGGGCGGCCTGCTCTGCGAGCAGCTATCGTATGTGAAGGGCGCACGAGGGGGCGAATAGCGGAGCGTGTCCCTCTGAGATTGACCTGTTGTAACAGCGCAACGTGTAGGGACGGGTTTCGAAACCCGCCCTTACGAAACTACCGACAACCTGAACGCGCCTAGAACTCCCCCACCTCCGGATATGCCTGCTTCAGCGCCTCCCCCACGATGCGCTTGTAGGCGAGCGCGTCGGCTTCCGTCTCGCCCTCGAAGCGCAGGCTCAGCACCGGCTCGGTGTTCGAGGCGCGCAGCAGGCCCCAGCCCCGCTCGAAGGTGATGCGCACGCCGTCCACGTCGTTGATCGGATAGCGACCCTGTAGCGCGGCGTGCACGGCGGCGATCACCGCCGCCTTGCGCTCGTCGGGGCAGTGCGGACGGTACTCCGGCGTGGCCCACAGCGTCGGCACGGTCGCCATCAGTGCGGAGAGCGGCTGAGTTTGCGCGGCCAGAATCTGCACGACGCGCCCGGCGACGAACACCCCATCGTCGAAGCCGTAGTAGCCGTCGGCCAGGAAGATGTGCCCGCTCATCTCGCCGCCGAGCAGCGCGCCCTCCTCCTCCATCCTGGCCTTGACCAGCGAGTGCCCGCTGATCCAGATCACGGGGCGGCCCCCGGCGCGCGCCACCTCGTCGAAGAGCACCTGCGAACTGAGCACGTCGGCGACGACCGCCGCCCCAGGGTGGCGCGCCAGCGTGTCGCGGGCCAGCAGCACCAGGACGCGGTCGGCGGGGATGGGCGCGCCCGTCTCGTCCACCACGCCCACGCGGTCGGCGTCGCCGTCGAAGGCCAGGCCCAGGTCGGCGCCGCTCGCCCGCACCCGCGCGACCAGGTCGCGCAGGTTGGCCGCGTCCTGCGGGTCGGGCTGGTGGTGCGGGTACGTCCCGTCCGGCTCGCAGTAAAGCGGGATCACCGTGTGGCCGAGCGCCTCCAGCAGCGGCACAGCGTAGACGCCGCCCATGCCGTTCCCGGCGTCCACAACGATGGTCAGCGGGCGAGCGTGTTGGAGCCGCGCCTGGGCCATCGCCAGGTAGCGCTCATTGGCCGTTTCGTCGCGGCGGACGCCCCCCTGCCCGCTGGCGAAGTCGCCCGCCTCGATCCCCTGGCGCAGCGCCTGAATCTGCTCGCCGAAGAGATTGCGCTTGCCGATGGACAGCTTGAAGCCGTTCATCGCCGGCTTGAGGTGGCTGCCGGTGACCATCAGCCCGCCGATGTCGCCCGCCTCGACCGCGCACCAGTAGACGACCGGCGTCGCCGCCCGCCCGATGTCCGTCACCTGGCAGCCGGCAGCGATCAGCCCGCGAATGGCAGCGTCGGCCAGCCCGCGCGAGCTGAGGCGGTTGTCGTGGCCGATCACGGCCTGGGTCACGCCCGCGCGGGCCAGGTGCGTGCCGAACGCCCGCCCGATCTGCTCAGCGACATCCTCGGTCAGCGTGCGGCCCGCCTCGCCGCGAATGTCGTAGCGCTTGAACAGGCTTCCATCCACCATGACGCGCTGCCTCCATAAAAGACTTCCGAAGCCTTTGGAGACTTCGGAAGTCTGCGATTTCACGCTCCGCTCTCATGCATCCTTGCGCGCGCTGCGGCCCAACGCCTGCTCGACCCAGATGCGCGTGCCGTCCGGCACATCCTCGCGCACGACGGTCGTCGGGCCGATCTCGGCGTCGCGCCCGATCTTGACGCCGGGCATGGTCATCACGTTCACGCCGATGAAGGCGCGCTTGCCGGCGATCAGCCCCAGCTTGCTGCGCCCGGTGTCCAGGCGCTGCCCCTTGACCGCTGACCAGACCGGCCCCTGGTCAATGCGCAGATTGGCTGTGGTGCAGGCCGCCGAGAAATTCACGTCCTCGTCCAGCACGGAATCGAGCACCTGGCAGGCGTGCGTATGCGCGCGGTCGGCCAGGTAGCTGCGCGCCACTTCGGTGGCGAAGCCGACCACCGCCCCCGCACCGATCATCGAGCTGCGCACCAGCGCCCCATTGCCGACAATGGCCCCCCGGCCAATGTACGCCGGGCCGATGACCGTCGCCCCGTGAAACAGCCGCGCCCCGGAGTCCACGATCACGTTTCCCTTGATCAGCACGCCATCCTCGACGAAGGCGTCCGGCGCGATGCGCTGCTGATCGATCTGGCCCAGGAAGGCATCCATCACATCGAGGACGTGCCAGGGGAACTTGAGCGCCTGCCAGGGGCCTTCGTAGGGCACCACGCGGAAGATGTGCTGCTGCATCAGGCGGGCCATCGCCCGCTCGTAGTGATCGTCGGTTTTTTCCGGTCTGGCATATTCGGCGCGGATGGCCTCCAGCAGCAGCGCCGCGTCGGAGTGAATGTGGGCGACGATGCTGACCAGATCGCTCGGCTCATTGCCCGCGCCCGGCTTCTCGATCACGTGGGTGATGCGCCCCTCGTCGCCCACTTCCAGGTAGCCGCCGGGGAAGTATTCCTTGACGCGGTAACCAGCCAGGTAAGCGAGCGCCGTCTCCGACTGATACTCGGTCAGCATCCGCTCGTGGAGCAGCACGTCGGTCAGGTCGTGCACCTGGGTGACATAGATCGCCTGGTTGCCGTTCGCCGCCAGATAGCCCTCAAGCTGGAGCAGCGCATCGCCCATGCCGCGCGGCTCGCGTTGCACCACCACCTCCACCTGCGTGCCGCTCAGCGAAGCCACATAGGCCCGCATCTGCGCCTCGTTCTCTGGATTGGCGACGATCACCGCCCGATCCAGGCCCAGCTCCGCGTAGTTCTCCAGCTGCCAGCTCAGCAGCGGGCGTCCCATGAATTTGATCAGCGATTTTTCTTCCAGAGGCCACAGGCGCGAGCTTGCCCCGCCCGCCAGGATAACCAGTAACAGCGATCGCACAGTCTCTCTCCCCATTCAGACAATGACGCGCTGGCTGCATCTGGGCGCAGCCAGCGCGTGCCAACGGCGCGCTATTCTACTCAGTTGCCCGGCGCACGTCGAATTCGCGCCCCATCTTAGAAAACCCCTCACCCCTGCACCCCTCTCCCTCACCGGGGCGAGGGGAAATCCTGCGCCTTGCTCCCCTTCTCCTCCTGGAGGGAGAGGGAGTTGGGGGATGAGGGGAGCTTACCAGACACCCTCGCCTGCCTTTGCTCCCATCCCCGGCCCTTCCCCCACGAGGGGGGAAGGGAGAAGCGCGCCGGCCTTAAGCCCCTCCCTCCTTGTGGGGAAGGGGTGTGGGGTGGGGGGAAACAGATCCTCAAAGGGTCTTTCAAGAATCAGGATTACTGTTAAGTGCCCCACCCCCTCCCGGAGCCACGCACGAAGATCACTTCCGGGCGGCGCGGTGGCTCCGGACGCAACGGCCTGAGCAGCAGCGCCACGATCACCCCGGCGGCAAACCCGCCGATGTGCGCCCAGAAAGCCACGCCGGTGCTCTGCGCCGTTGGGACGCTGAGCGCCGCCGCGCCGCTGATCAGTTGGGTGAGAAACCAGATGCCCAGGTAAATGAAGGCGGGCACATAAACCACGCCCAGGTACCAGATGAAGGTGCGCACCCGGTTGAGCGGGTAGAGCAGGATATACGCACCCATCACGCCGGAGATGGCCCCGCTCGCCCCGACCGTTGGCACCAGCGAGGTGGGGTCGGTCAGGATATGCGCGGCGGACGCCGCCAGGCCCGTCCCCACGTAGAAGAGCAGGTACAGCACCGGGCCGAAACGCTGCTCGATGTTATCGCCGAAGATCCACAGGAAGAGCATGTTGCCGGCGATGTGGGCAAAGCCGCCATGCACGAACATGGACGTGAACAGCGTGTAGAGGTCGGTCCCGCGCTCAATCTCGGCGGGAATCGTGCCATAGGTGAAGATGAAGCTCTGCAGGTCGGGCAGGCTGAGCGTGAGCTGGTACAGGTAGACCAGCACGTTGACGGTGATCAGCCCCACCGTCACCCGCGGGACACCGCGCGCCCCGTGATTGTCATCTCCGATGGGAAACATAGGCTCTCCTCATGGCGCGCCTCTCGCCAGGCGCTGCCTGTCCACGCCCGGCCTGCAGGGGCACTGCTCCGCTGCGCCCTGCCCCCGATTCTAACACAGCGCCCTCGCGCCTGGCGCATAATAAAACGCGCCCCCGGCGCAAGACATTCGGCGGGCGCGTTGAGCACAGCTTGAAGTGGGCAGGGAGCGCGTCGGCGGCTTAAGGGCTTGCCCGCAGATCGGCATCGGCCTCGCCCATATCCAACATGCGGCGCACTTTGGCCACCAGGTCGTGGTGCAGGATCGGCTTGGGCAGGTAGTCGCTGGCCCCCGCATCCATGCCGCTCATGACGCTCTTGGCATCGCCGCGTGCGGACAGGATGAGGATAGGCAGCGCCGCCGTATCCGACCTCCCGCGCAGCACGCGGCACAGCTCGATGCCGTCCATGCCCGGCATCATCACGTCGAGGATGATCAGGTCTGGCGTGTTCAGTTCCAGGACCGCCAGCGCCTGGTCGGCATCTTTGGCCTTGAGCACCTCGAACCCGCCGCGCTCAAGCATGATTCCGATCAGCGTCAGCGCGCCAATCTCATCATCCACTACAAGAATCCGTTTCATGCCGACTTCTCCATCGCTCGTCGCGCGCTGCACCTAAGTTTAGCAGCAAACCCCTGCCCTGCAAGCACCGCACAGAGCGAGTTCGCTCGCACGTGTTATACAACGCTTTCCGCGCGCGCGCTACTGGCGCGGCAGGATAGGGTCCACGAACGAGTTGTCAGGCAGTGGTCGAAGGCCCCCTTCCCCCAGCAAAGCCAGGGACAGGGGTGAGCGGCTGGCGTCCTCCCGCTGGCTTCGCTCAGGCGGTCGGGGCGCTGCGCTGCTGCGCCCTGGCTGACCTCACCCCCGCGTGGCGCTGACGCGCCTCGCCGCCCCCTCTCCACGCAGATGGAGAGGGGGCAAACCGAGCGCAGCGAGGCGGGGGGTGAGGTAAAGCTCTGCTGCGCCCTGGCTGACCTCACCCCCGCTCGGCGCTGACGCGCCTCACCGCCCCCTCTCCACGCAGATGGAGAGGGGGCACGCCGAGCGCAGCGAGGCGGGGGGTGAGGTCACTGCTCGGCGCCAACCTTTGCGCGTACCCCCGTTCCCTGCCAGACTTTGCAGCCGCGCCCCCGCTCTCTATAATAGGCCGCTGCACCTTGACGCGCAGAAGGAGATGCCAGTGCCCCTCGCCCTGACCCCTACAGTCTGCTCCGGCGACCTGGTGATGCTCGTCGGCAAAGACCGCCGCACCTTTCTGCGCACAGTGACCCCTGGCGAGAGCTTCCAGTGCCATCTGGGCGTCATCGCCTTCGCCGACCTGGTTGGCGTCTCCTATGGCGCGCAGGTGCCCACCCACCTGGGGCACAAGATGTTCGTGCTGACGCCGCACACCGACGACCTGATTCGCCATCTCCAGCGCGAAGGACAGATCATCTTCCCCAAAGACCTGGGCTACATCGCGCTCAAGCTGGGCATTCGCCCCGGCGTGCAGGTCATCGAGGCCGGCACCGGCAGCGGCGCGCTGACCCTCACCCTGGCCCAGCTTGTCGGCGAAGACGGTCACGTCTTCAGCTACGAGCAGCGCGAGCGTATGCAGACGCGAGCCATCGCCAACCTGCGCCGCCTGGGGCTGCTGGATCGCGTCACGTTCCATCTGCACAACATCGCCGAAGGCTTCTTCGAGCGCGAAGCGCACGCGCTGTTCCTGGACGTGCGCGAGCCGTGGCTGTACCTGGACCAGGCGCGCGCAGCCCTGCGCGGCGGTGGCTTCTTTGGCGCGATCCTGCCCACCGTCAACCAGGTGATCGCCCTCGCCGAGCGACTCTACGACGGCCCCTGGTACTTCCTGGAGATCGAGGAGATCATCCGCCGCGCCTACAAGACTATCCCGGAGCGCATCCGCCCCGACGACCAGATGGTGGGGCACACCGGCTTTCTGATCTTCGCCCGCGCCGTCGAGCGCGAGGAACGGGGTGAGCGAGACGAGGGCGAGGAGTTCGATCCGGACGGCGATCTCGACGCAGACTCGCCGGGAGAGTGGGCGTCGCCGGCGAAATAACAGAGGCCGCTGAGCGGCCCCTGTACATGACTGTTGCGCTTCGTCGCACGTGGGCGAGGCTATTTTCCCTCGTCCTCGTCCTCTTCGCGGCGGCGAATCAGCTCAGGCTCGGCAGAAACTTCGCCCATAGTCTCTTCTTCTTCTGCCGCGGTCAGGTACGATGTGGAGACAAGCAGTTCCCCGCTATCCACCAGGTAGGTCACGCCAGGCAGTTCCGGCAGCGCCGTAGCCAGAATCACGTCGCCCACTTCCTTCAGCCCAGAGATGTCCAGCTCCACATGCGCGGGCAGATCGCCGGGCAAGCACTCCACCATGATGCTGATCACTTCATGGTTGACCACGCCGCCCGCCTCTTCAAGCGCTTCTGCGCTGCCGACCAGCACCAGCGGCACCTCGGTGCGGATGGCGACATCCATGCGCACGCGGTAGAAATCCACGTGCAGCACGTCACCGCGCAGCGGGTTGCGCTGAACCAGGCGCACCAGGGCATTGTGCCGCTCGTCGCCCAGGTTCAACTGGATCAGGTGCGAGCTGCCGGCTTCGCGCAGCACCGGGCGCAGCTCCAGCCAGTTCACCTGGAGCGGGATCGGATCGAAAGTGGGGCCGTACAACACGCCGGGGATCAGCCCCTCAGCGCGCAACTGCTTGACCTGTTTGCCGGTCAGCTCACGCTTGGTCGCTTCGAGCACGATTGGGTTAGCCATCGAAATACGTTCTCCTCGATCTACCAGCGTGTCGAGCCGGCCCGCCACGCCTGTCTATAGTGCGCTCTTTTGCCATCCGTCGCCGCCCAGGCCCCTGGTTTGGATCACTCCCTGACTCGATCGCGGTCTTCCATCGGGCGACCAGGAGCGGATTAGGCGGCACACAGCGCCAGCAATTGTAATGGAGCGCGTGCCGAGCGTCAATGGTTGATGCGCGGGGTGCGCGCAGAGTCTATGCGGCAGGGGCGCTGCCCTGCCGCGCCCTTCGGGCGCGCGCTCCGGCTCGACGCGGCCCGCCCCGCACGCTATCATTTTGCGCGGGTGCTTTCAGGTACGGCTGCAGGAGAGCGGATGCACATCACCCTATCACACGGGGAACGGCTGGCGCTGCTGGCGATTGTGCTGGCGGGGGCCTGGCTGCGTTTCCAGCACATGGGCAGCATTGAGGTCAATATTGACCAGGTGTACCCGATCTGGCAGGCGCTGCACACTCTGGATGCCGGGCAGTTCCCGCTGGCCGGGCAGGGCACGTCCGTCCTCTTCGACAACCCCCCGCTAACCGGTTACCTCTATCTGCCCGTCATCGCCCTGGCGCGGCAGGCGCTCGCCGTGTATATGTTCACCATCGCCCTCAACACGCTCGCCGTGTGGCTGGCCTATCGTGGACTGCGCGGGCTGCTGGGCACGCGGGCGGCCCTCGTCGGAGCGGCGCTCTTCGCCGCCAACCCCTGGATCATCGAGGACAGCCGCCGCACGTGGGTGCAGGCGCTGACCCCCTTCTTCGTGGCGCTCGTCTTCTGGGCGCTGGCACCCGTTCTCACCGGGCAGACGCGCCACCCCGCCCGCCGGACGCTGATCGCGCTGATCGGGCTGGCCCTCTTCGCCCACACCTACCTGCTCGCCTACGCGCTGGTCGCGCCGCTGGCGCTGCTCTTGCTGATCTACCGGCGACGGGTGCCCAGGCGCGCGCTCGTGGCCGGAGTCGCCGTGTTCGCCGCGCTGCTGACCCTTTACGCCATCGGACTGCTTCAGAGCTGGGAGCGCACGACGAGCCGCGCCGAGTCCTTCGCCGAAGGCGAGGCGCGCCTGTCGGGCGAGGCGCTCGGCCACGCTCTGCGCCTGGTCAGCGGCGGCGGGTACGCGGACGTGCGCGGTGTGAACGCTCCGGCGGATGACGCGGCGCTGCGACAGAGCCTCAGCGCCGTGACGCACGCCGTGTGGGTGGCGCTGATCGCGCTCGGCGTGGGCGCAGCGATTCACGCCTGGCGGCGCTCGCCCGACCCTCAGCAGCGGGACGCGGCGCTGATTCTGCTCGTCTGGTTCGCCCTGCCCGTGCTGCTGATGAGCTACGTCTCGCGCGTCGTGCATCCCTTCTACCTGCTGCTGACCGTCCCTGCCGGGCACGGGCTGGCCGCCCATGCGCTGCGCCCGCTGCTGAGGGGGCGCGCGAGTTTGCTGATCGTCGGTGCGCTGGTCGTCGCCAGCGGCGCGCTCAACGGGCTGAACGCCGTCCGTTTCGCCCAGAACACCGCCGCCCACCCCAGCGAAGACCTGCCGGAGACACTGCCGCTGGCCGGGCTAACGATGCTTGGCGAGCGCATCCGCGCCGCACGCGAGCCGGGCATGGCCGTGCTCGCGCCGCTGGACGAATGGACGGTGGAAGTCATGGCCGGGCGCGCCATCCGCGCCGAGCGCCTGAGCGAGTTCGAGCGGGCGCTGATCGTTCCGCCAGATGGTGCGCTGATCGTGACCGTGCAGGGCCTGGGAGAGCCGGACAGCTCGCCGCCGCCCTACGCGGAGCCGGTCGGGGAGCCGCTGCTTCTCGCCGATGGGACGGCCATCCGCCTGTGGGTCGTCGCGCCCGACCGTCTGCCGATTGCCCACCCCGCCGACATCCCGTCCGACATTGGCGTGCGCTTCGCCGGCTGGACGCTGAGCAGCGCGCTGTTGCCCGGCCAAACCGCCACGCTCGACCTGTTCTGGCGGGTGGAGGCGCTGCACGCCGACCGGGGTATCTGGATATTCACGCCCTTCGCTCATCTCTACGACGGCAGTGGGACGCGCCTGATGGTGGTGGATGGCGCGCTGATCCCGGCGCTGACCTGGTCAGCCGGCGATCTGCTGGTCTACCGCCTGACGGTGAGCGTCCCGCAGGATGCCGCCGGGCCGTTCACCCTGCGCGCCGGGCTGTTCGACGGCGTGCGAGCGCGCGAAGACGGGACGCCGGGGATCAACGCCCTATTTCACCTGGACGCTGAGGGCGGCCCGCAGGTCGCGCCGGACATCTCCCTGGTCGCGCCGTGAGAGATCACCTGATGGGGCGCTGCTCTGCCGCGCCCTGGTTTACCTCACCCCCGCTCGGCGCTGACGCGCCTCGCCGCCGGGCAAGCCGAGCGCCGCGAGGCGGGGGGTGAGGTCACAGCCCGGCGCCCTCTGCGCCTCTGCGATTCAGAAGCCCCGAAGCCCCAGGTGCGTGCAAAACCTGTCAGGATGGGGCACTGCTCGGCTGCGCCCCCCTTGACCTCACCCCCGCTCGGCGCTGACGCGCCTCGCCGCCCCCTCTCCACGCAGATGGAGAGGGGGCAAGCCGAGCGCCGCGAGGCTGGGGGTGAGGTCACAGCCCGGCACCCTCTGCGCCTCTGCGATTCAGAAGCCCCGAAGCCCCAGGTGCGTGCAAAACCTGTCAGGATGGGGCACTGCTCGGCTGCGCCCTGGTTTACCTCACCCCCGCTCGGCGCTGACGCGCCTCGCCGCCCCCTCTCCACGCAGATGGAGAGGGGGCAAGCCGAGCGCCGCGCAGCGGGGGGTGAGGTCACAGCCCGGCACCCTCTGCGCCTCTGCGGTTCAGAAGCCTCCGAAACTCCCGATCGACTCGCTTCAAATCGTAGTAAGGCTTATACTTGGGAGAGAACCGCCACCAGAGAACAACCCCGATCTCCGGTGACTGGCCTGTGTCAGTGCCAGGCTGTCCGGTCCGTCCGCCGCCACCCGTGCCCGCTGCCAGGTTGCACCGCGCCACGAGTGAAGACGCTGGCTGCCGGTTGGTTCTGCTGCTTTGAAGCTCCAATTCCTATCGGACATGGGCGTGCGACTGTCCAACCCGCAGTGGGTGGATCCGGCCCGAAGAAGGAGAGAGTATCATGAGGCATATTACGCAGTTGTTTTCGCTTGTAGCTGGCCTGGCGATATTGGTCGCCGCACTGACTTTGCTGCCAGCCGGAGTTGCTGGTGCGCAAGGGGCAACGCCCACCACAGGACTGCTCAGCGATGGGGTGTTCCCCAGCGGCTCACCCTCGCCAGCGAGTGGCGGTGACGGCCTGCTCATCCCGACCAGCACCCCCTCCGGCGGCCTGCTTATCCCGACCAGCACCCCGTCCGGCGGCCTCATCATCCCCACCAGCACGCCCGCGCCCAGCGAGCCATCCTTCCCGCCACTGAGCGAAGACGACCTGGCCGACATCAATTTGCAGCCGTCTGATGTGCCGGGCGACTTCGCCGCCAGCCAGCAGGTTGACCTGTTCACGGCAGAGGAGATGATCGCCGCCCTGAACGAGGCCGGCATGACGGACCAGGCCGCCTCTTTCCAGCAGATCGCCGCCACCTATGGCTGGCATAGCTCCAGCGGGGTCACCTATACATCGTGCCAGCCCAACGTGCCCATCAGCGAGATTTACAGCGAAGTCGGGCAATTCACCGGGGCAGCCGAGGGTCGCGCTTTCTTTGAAGACCCCCAGGTGCAGGATTTCTTCACCGCGCTGGGGTACACCCTGGTCCCGGCTGAGAACGTGCACGGCTGGCGCACAACCCTCGGCCCCGGCGCTGGGGCGTGCTTCGCCCAGGAGACCGAATACGGCCTGTTTTTCGAGTACTGGGGGCTGTTTATCACGGTCTCGATGACCGCCGACGCCAACACTGACCCCGGCCTGGTCAACGGCCTGGTGGATCAGCTCGCTGCGCAGGTCGTGGCCCACGCCGACGCGCTGGCCTCGACGCCCTTCCCACCGACGCCCGTCCCTGGCGCTGTTGTGGTGGTGCCGACACCCGTCACCGTCGCCCCCACACCTGCCACCGTCGTCCCGACGCCAGCCGTCGTCGTGCCCACCCCCACACCCGAAATCGCGCGCGCCACGCTGCAGGACCTTGAGCCAATCATGCCGACGATGGACGAGCTGGGCATGGACTCGCCGCCCTGGCAGCTTGATCAGTCCCTCAGCGGCGTCTACACGCTCGACCAGCTCGTAGCGCTCTTCCAGTCGGGCGGGTTGGCCGAGATCGCTGAAGCCACCCAGCAGGCCGGGCAGCGCGCCGGGCTGGTCGGCCAGGTGTCGTACCTGTGGGATACAGGGACGTCCTGTGGCGATCCGGCGCTGCTTGACGTGGAGATTGACATCGCGCTGTTCAACGATGCGCAGGGATCGGTCTCGTATATGAATGATTCCGCCATCCAGCAGGCGTGGCTCAACACAGGGGTGTTCGGCAGCGTCACGCCGAGCGGCGGGGGCCAACTGTGGGAAGGGGGCACAACCTACCACCGCTGCGGCACAGTGATCTTCCGCAACTGGGTTGTGACGCAGGACCGCTTCATGATTATGATTGCGCTGACGGCTTCTGCCTCCGCCGATCCCAATGAAGTGGTGGCCATCGCCCAGAATATCGCCATCTTCACTGGCGACAAGATCACGAGAGCGGGACTGCAATAGCGCCGGCCCCGCCCCCCTTACGTCGCTTCCTGCCGCCCGCGCCCCACTTGTCATGCGCGGGCGGCAGTTCGCGTCGCGCAATTCCCTGCAGGTGTATCCCGCTTTGGTGGAGCCTGGTGCGCGTGGGGGCCGGGAGATGGGAGCCTGCGACCACTGCCTGACAACTCGTTCGTGGACCCCCCACTTGCCATGCGCAAGCGGCTGGCGTATAAAGGGGGGAACGCGCCGCGACCGGGCGCGCTCATTCAGGCTGGATCGCGCAGCGCACGCGCAGGAGGCTTCTCATGCATCACCTCACCCGACTTGTACCCGGTGCCCGGCGCTGGCCGGCGCTGATCGCTCTGCTGGCGCTGCTCGTCATGGCAGGCGGGCCAGCCCTGGCCGCCCATCCCCTGGCCCAGGCCGGCGTGCTGCGCATTGGCTATCTGGGCGTCGCTGGCTCCGACCTGGCCAAAGGCGCGCAGCTTGCCATTGACCAGATCAACGGCGCGGGCGGTTTCCAGGTGGCAGAGCGCGGCGTCGTGCAGCTTGAGCTGATCGCGCTGGCCGCGCCGCCCACCGCCGATTCCCTGGCCGCCGATGCCAACGCGCTGATCGCCCAGGGCGTGGTCGCGCTGCTCGGCCCAGACAGCAGCAGCGCGCTCACTGCCGAAGCAGTGCAGGCGCTCACGGCGGCGGGCCTGCCCGTGCTGACCGCTGCGACCGCCGACGCCCTCACCCGCGACGATGCCAGCGATGTCCTGCTGCGTATCTGCGCCCCCGAACGGCTCTACAGCCAGGCATTGGCTGCTGTCCTGCTCGACGACCTGGGCCTGACCTCGTTCGCCCTGGTGCAGACCAACATCGAATCCACCGAGGCGCTGCTCGCCTTCGAAGGCGCGCTGACCGAGCGCGGGATCGTCCCCGGTGCGCGCCTGCAACTGGCCGACTCGGCGGGGCTGCTCGGCGAGTCGCGCAATCTGCTCGACCTGAACCCGGAGGCGGTGGTGATGTGGGGCGCGCCGCAGGACGCGGCGAACCTGCTCAGCCTGCTGCGCAAGGGCGGCTGGACGGGGCAATTCGCCTATCGCCACGCCGAAGAAGCCGTCCGCGCCGGAATTCTGAGCGACACGCTGGCCGCCGGCGTCATCGGCGCGGCCAACTGGTCGTATGCTCAGTCGAGCCGAGCGTCGGGCATCTTCCTGGAGGACTATCTGCTGGCCTACGGGCAGGTGCCGGGGCCGCTGGCTGCTGCCGGCTATGACGCGATCTGGGCGCTGCGCGCCGCGCTGATTGCCGGTGGCACTGCGCCCGAAACGCTGGCCGCCGCGCTGGTTGGCGCAGAGCCGCGCAGCCTGGTGGGGGGCACGCTGCGCCCCGCTGACTTCGCTGATGGGGATATGATCCGCGTGGTGACAGTCTACCGGCTGAGCGCAGGCGGCGCGCCAACACTCCTCGCCCGCTTCGACGACGGGCAACCCGTCGCCATCGAAGAGGCAGGCGGGTAGCCCCTGCCCAGAATCGGGTCCGTGACATCTCTCGTAGGGGCGTCTTGCAAGACGCCCCTACGCTCTGCTCACGGGGATCTACAAGTGAGCCGGCAGGCGGTTGCCGGAACGCCCCCTTCCCCCAGCAAAGCCAGAGGAAAGGGAGAACCGCTAACCAGGACAACCTGGGGCGCTACGCTTCCTCGCCCGCCGCAGCGCCGTCTTCCGGCAGGCCGTCCAGCACCTCGGTCAGCGCCTCCGCCGTGGTGACCGGGGCCGCGCAGACGAAGTTCTCGCACACATAAGCGACGGGCGCGCCGTCGCGCAGGGTGCGCGTGCGCAGCAGCGCCGGGACCGCGTTCGACTCCGCGTTCGACGGCGAAAGCGCCAGCACCGCCAGCGGGCGATACCGGGCGCGCACTACCCCCAGCAGCGCCACCGTGCGCTCGTCCGCCGGGTCGCCGATGATGGCGATCTCCACCGGGCGGCGCAGGGCCATGTCCAGCCCGATCAGCATCTCGCCGAAGGCCAGCGGGTACTCGGCCAGCGCCGACCCCAGCGCCCGGTAGACGCTCAGCGCGGCATCTTCGTAGCGCGTCTCCGCCGTATAGCCGGTCAGCCGCAGCAGCTCGTAGGCGAACATGGCGCTGCCGGAAGGAGTCGCGTCGTCCTGCGCGCTGCGCGGGCGGACGATCAATGTCTCGTGGTCGTCGCTTGTGTCATAGAAGCCGCCGTCTTCGGCGCGGAAATGCCGGAGCGCGATGTCGGCCAGGCGCTGCGCCTCGACGAACCAATGCTTATCGAACGTCGCCTGGTATAGCTCCAGCAGCCCGTCAATCACGTGGGCATAATCTTCCAGGTAGCCGTTGATCTTGCTCGTGCCGTCCTTGTGCGCCCGCCACAGCCGCCCGCCCGGCCCAACCATCTCGCGCAGCAGGAAGCGCGCGTTGGTCAGGGCCGCTTCCAGGTAATCATCCGCGCCCAGGACGCGCGCCGCCTCTGCAAAAGCGGCGAGCATCATCCCGTTCCAGGCGGCGATGATCTTCTCGTCGCGGGCGGGGGCCGCGCGCTTCTTGCGCAGCGCGAACAGCACCGCTCTGGCCGCGACCAGGTCATCGCGCATCTGCTCGACCGACAGCCCGTGCCGCACGGCGACTCGCTCCAGCATGTCAGCGGTGTGCAGGATGTTGCGCCCCTCGAAATTGCCTTCGTCGGTCACGCCCCAGTAGGTCAGCAGCGCGTCCACCTGGCTCACCACGCCATCCAGCGCCGCGCGAAGCTCGTCCGCCGTCCAGACGAAGAACCTGCCCTCTTCGCCCTCAGAATCGGCGTCCTGCGTGCTGTAGAAGCCGCCATCCGGCGCGGTCATCTCGCGCAGCACGTAATCGAGCGTGTCCTCGGCGATCTCGCGCAGCAGCGGGTCGCCGCTGATCTGCCAGCCGTGCAGATAGACGCGGCTGAGCAGGGCGTTGTCATAGAGCATCTTCTCGAAGTGCGGCACCAGCCACTTCTCGTCCACGCTGTAGCGGTGAAAGCCGCCGCCAAGCTGATCGTACAGGCCGCCCGCCGCCATTTTGCGCAGGGTGAACAGGGCGACATCGCGCGCCTGTTCGTGGCCGGTCGCGGCGTGATAGCGCAGCAGATATTCCAGCGTGATCGGGTTGGGGAACTTCGGCTTGCCGCGCGTCAGCCCGCCGTGCACGGGGTCGGTGCGGCGCAGCATCTCCTGGGCGGCGGCGTCGAGAATCGCCGGGCCGAGCAGCTCCGGTTCGCCGCCCAGCCCCGCCGACATCGCCCGCCCCAGCTCTTCGGCCAGCGCCCGCCCCGTGCGCTCGACCTCGCTGCGCTTCTTGCGAAAGGTCTCGACGACCGCTTCCATCACCTGCTGGAAGCTGGGCATCCCATAGCGCGGCTCCGGCGGATAGTATGTCCCGGCGTGGAAAGGGTGCCCAGCCGCCGTCAGGAAGACGGTCATCGGCCAGCCGCCATTGCCCCGGTTGAAGATGAGCGTGGCCTGCATGTAGATGTCGTCCACGTCCGGGCGCTCTTCACGATCCACCTTGATGTTGATGAAGTGCTCGTTCATGAAGGCGGCGGTTTTGGCGTCTTCGAAGCTCTCGTGGGCCATGACATGGCACCAGTGGCACGCCGCATAGCCGATGCTGAGCAAGATGGGCTTGTCCTGCGCTTTGGCCGCGGCGAACGCCTCCTCGCCCCAGGGGTACCAGTCCACCGGGTTGTCGGCGTGCTGGCGCAGGTAGGGGCTGGTCTCGTGCTGCAAACGGTTAGGCATGGGGCGACGATCCCTTTTGCGTGGGGGGAGTGATCGGTGATCGGTTGTTAGGTGTTGGTGGTCAGTGATCAGTCGTCAGCGGTCAGCGATCGGTCGGCGGCGGTCGGTGGCTTGCAGCCGCCTGACAACTGATCACCGACCACTGATCACTCTCAGCTTACCAGCGTCGCCTTCAGTTCAATCTCCACGCCGGCCAGCGCCTGCGACACCGGGCAGCCCTTCTTCGCCGCTGCGGCCTTCGCCTGGAAGGTCTCCTCGTCCAGACCGGGGACTTTCGCGGTCATGGTCAGCACGCTGCGCGTGATCTTGAACCCGTTTTCCTGCTTCTCGATGTGAACGTCGGCGGTCGTGCGCACGTACTCCGGCGTGAAGCCCGCGCGCCCCAGCTCGAGGCTGAAGGCCATGGAGAAGCAGCCAGCGTGAGCCGCGCCGATCAGCTCTTCCGGGTTGGTGCCCGGCGCTTCTTCAAAGCGCGTGCCGAACGAATACGCTCCTTCGAACGCGCCGCTGCCGAGCGCCATCGTGCCCTTGCCCTCGCGCAGCGAGCCTTCCCACACCGCCGATGCCCTGCGAACTGCCATTCTCTGTTTCCCTCCTGGTGAATATCCGCTTCACAGTTATACAGTGCTGAGATCATAGCAGAGTCGTGAGGCGAATGGTATGTCGCGGGCGCGCCAGATTCTGAAGAGCCGGCGCGCAGTTCCGGCTCTCTTTCAGCGGCGAAGGGTCACGGAATAGTGGTACATATCGGCCCGGCAGAGAGCGGTGATGGACTCGACGGGCACATGGTGGCGATCCCAGGTAATGCGCGTCACCTGGAGCAGCGGAGCGCCGCGCCGGATTCGCAGCAGCTCGGCGGTCGTGGTATCGGCGACGACGGCCTCCAGCACCTCGCGCGCCTCGTCCAGCTCGATCCCGCGCTGCTCGAGCAGCGCGTAGAGCGAGCCGACGGAGTTCAGCTCGGCGTGCGTGATATCCGTGCGAGTCACATAAGCATCGTGCAGAGCGACCGGGAAGCCGTCCACCAGGCGCAGCCGCCGCAGATGCAACACCGGGGTACCTGGGCAGAAGCCAAGGTCTGCGGCGATCTGAGCGGGCGCGGGCACCACTTCACACAGCAACGTTTGGGCGGATGGCTCCCGTCCGCGCGCGCGCATATCTTCGGTGAAACTCCCCAGGCGTTGAAGAGAACGTTCGAGGGGGCGCGGGGCGACGAAGGTCCCCCGCCCTTTCTCGCGATAGATCAGGCCGCGATTGACCAGCAGGCCCATCGCCTGGCGGACAGTCATCACGCTGATGTCCAGGCGCGCAGCCAGTTCCGTCTCAGACGGCAGAGGTTCTCTCGGGCGCCACGTGCCGCTCACGATTAAGTCTTCAAGCTGCTGTTGAAGCTGCCGGTAGAGCGGAGTGCCGACCTGTTTGGAGATACGCAGCCGCTTCGTGATGCGCTCAGTCATGAAGAAATCTCACAAAACCTATAGTTCTCTATATAATTTCAGTATAAGACACTTGTTCTCAGCCGTCAAGTGCTTCGCCAGGGGAGAGCGCATTTCACAGTTGCGACGCGCTGGCTTCGTAGGGGCGCTGCGCTGCTGCACCCCCGTAGTAGGGGCGTATGGCCATGCGCCCCTATGGGATACCTCGCCCACAGTATCTCCCGTGGAAGAAGGGCTGGGGGCGGCGGAGCAGACGCAATCCAGGATGTGAGTCTGTATAGCTGTAAACGGAGCGGGGGCCGGGGGCGAGATTCCCGCATGGTCTCTGAAAAGAAACCGCCAGGCCGATATGGCCCGGCAGCTCCCGCTGGAAGTGCGTGATCCGCCTCGATCCGCGCCACAACTCTCCCACATTGCCCCCCGCTAGAGGCATTCCCACTTTGCAGCGCACGGCACAGCGTATCGTATCACGCGGATGCAACCCGGATCAGGCATCCAGGTCTTACTACCAGTATACCGGAACTTATGCGTGGAATTTCTGAAAATCTTGTGAAGAATTGCCGGGGCGCGGCAGCAAGCCCAGCAACTCCGACCAGCCAGCAGGCACGGGGCGAAAGTCGCTCGCAAAACCCTTGTCAAGCGGCCCGCCGTGTGCTACAATGCCCGGCATCCTTGGGGGATAGTTTAACCGGCAGAACAGCGGACTCTGGATCCGTCAGTCCTGGTTCAAATCCAGGTCCCCCAGCCTGCAAGAGCGCCCGCCCTGCCCGCCAGGACGGGCGCGCTGTTTTCCGGTTGAGCGCGCTTCTCCCCCACGCTACAATCAGGCCGCCGCTCAGCCGCTTGAGGGATTACCGATGGGCATCCGCCTCGATTGGCAGGTCGAATCCGAGCAGTCGCGCATCCGCCCCACTGAAGACCCGGCGGCGCTGCGTCGTCGCCAGCGTGCGCGCCGCCAGATCGCGCTGCTGCTGGCGCTGCTGGTGAGCGCGCTCGGCCTGATCGGCGCCCTGATCCTGTGGCGCTTGCAGTACGTGGACGACCGGATTCGCCGCGACCTGCTGGACACGGTCAGCGTCGAAGTGACCGCCCTGCGCGTGGGCGACTTCGCCAACTACATGGCCGTCCAGCGCAGCAGCAGCGACTACTTCATCCTCGAACAAAGCCAGCGCTTCGACGATTACCAGGCGCTCAAAGCCAGCCATCGCGTCTCCCTGGCCGGCGAGGTGATCAGCGCCACCATTGACAAGCAGCGGGCGCGCGTGGTGCTGGAAGAGATAATTGACGGCGTGCCCTATCACGTCGTGTGGTTCTACTGGCGCTATGAAGACGGGGCGGCCAGCCCGCAGAGCGGCTGGCGCCACGTGCCCGACGATCTCACCTTTTGGGGCGAGGAGCACACCCTGACCGGCACGCACGCGCGCATCACCTACCGCGAGTTGGACAGGGCGCTGGCCCAGGCGTTGCTGCCCCGCCTCGACGAGTGGTGGCGGCGGGGTTGCGCCGCTCTGACCTGCGCCGCCGCCCCGCCGCCGTTCCGCGTGGAGATCGTCGCCGAGCGCCCCAAGACCGTCGAATGGGCGTCGCCCGACCCCTGGCTGCTGCGGATCTCCTCGCCGCTGGTGGGGCGCGCGCGCGCCGACCTGCCGCTGGCCCCCGAACTACAGGCGGAGATCGTGCGCCTGTTGGCCGCCCGACTGGTGCGCTATGTGGGCGGCGAGACGACTCTGCCCGCCTACAGCGACGCGGCCTGGCTGCAAAGCGAACTGGCCGGCTGGCTGGCCGAGCAGATGGACGAGCAATCCCCCGCCGCGCCGCCTTTCACGCGCTCGCTGATCGCCCAGTACGGGCCGGGCGCATCGCTGACGCTGCTGGCGGCGCTCGGCCCGCAGATGACCCTCGACGATGCGCTGACCGCCCTGTCTGGCGTCGCCATGCCCCTGCTGACGGTGGATCAGTTGAACAGCCTGTCCTGGGAGAGTTTCCTGCAGTGGCGGCTGGCGCTTGAACCGCAGCTCGTCACACAGCCGCAGCACAGCGGCGCGTTCCTGGCGCTCTATGACCTGCAAAACGTCGCCGCGGCGGGCGAAGCCGCGCTGCGCCTGGAAAGCCCGGCCTACGCCGCGCAGCCCGTCCCGCAGATTGTTTCAGTGAGCATTGGCCGCGACGCCGACTCGCAGACCTACGCCTACGCCGAGACGACGCGCAGCGACAACGGCGTGACCATCCCCGCCGGGACGGTCATCTGGCGGCTGAGCAGCGGCACCTGGAAGCGGGTGAACTGACGGGGGATGCCCTCTCGGTCACCCTTCAGAGAAGCACGGCCATTAAGGTTGATCTGGGGTCTGGAACGGCTCTTCTCTTTACCTCACCCCCGCCTGGCGCTGACGCGCCTTGCCTCCCCCTCTCTGTTTACGGAGAGGGGGAAAGGCCGCGCGTAGCGAGGCCAGGGGGTGAGGTTAACCGGACGCCATCTTCGTGCTTCCTGCGTGCTACCCTCCCCGCTCGCCCGATCACCCTGCGCCGTACTCGTAGAACCCCCGCCCCGTCTTGCGGCCTAGGTGCCCCGCCGCCACCATCTTGCGCAGCAGCGGACACGGGCGGTACTTGGGGTCTCCCAGGCCGTCGTGTAGCACCTCGAGGATGCTCAGCACCACGTCCAGCCCGATGAAATCGGCCAGCGTCAGCGGCCCCATCGGGTGGTTCATGCCCAGCTTCATCACCGTGTCAATTGCTTCCGCCGTGCCCACGCCCTCCATCAGCGCGTAGACCGCCTCGTTGAGCATGGGCATCAGGATGCGGTTGGCGATGAAGCCGGGGTAATCCGCCGCCTCGACGGGCGACTTGCCCAGCCGCTCGGTCAGGGCCATCACCGCGTCGAGCGTCTCCCGGCTCGTCGCCAGCCCGCGAATGATCTCGACAAGCTGCATCAGCGGCACGGGATTCATGAAGTGCATCCCGATCACCTTGTCCGGGCGCGAGGTCGCGGCGGCGATGGCCGTGATCGAGATGGACGAGGTGTTGCTGGCCAGGATCGCGCCGGGCGCGGTCAGCGTGTCCAGCCGGGCGAAGATGTCGCGCTTGAGCGCCACGTCCTCGCTGACCGCCTCCACCACCAGGTCAGCATCGCGCAGCGCCGCCAGGTCGCCCGCCGGGGTGATATGGGTCAGCCCGGCGTCGCGCTGCGCATCAGTCAGCTTGCCCTTGCCGTGCAGCTTTTCGACGCTGGCCCGCACGCCGGCCAGCGCGCGCTCCAGCGCGCCCGGCATCACGTCCACCAGCGTCACGCGGTAGCCCTGGGTGGCGCACACCTGGGCGATGCCGCTGCCCATCGTCCCCGCGCCGACAACACCAATATGTTTGATCGCGTCCAGCTCCATCGCAAATCTCTCCTCTCAAAGCATTCTAGTTACGTGACGATGCGCCGCATCTCCTCGATGAGCGGGTTCCCGGCGTAGTAGCCATGATACTTCTCCGGCAGCAAGGCGGCGATAGCGCACATGATCCGCTCGGTGTATTCCTCCAGAGCATCGCCTTTGGCGCGCCCCGCGGGCAGGTGGAATGGCTTGCCATAGCGGGCGATCACCTTCGGGCGCGGATGCTTGAGCACCTTCTCCGTGCCCCACGTGCACGCCGGGACAATGGGCACGCCGGTCCGCGTCGCCACGAACGCCGCCCCGCCTCGCCCCTGGATCAGCGCCCCGACTTTGCTGCGCGTCCCTTCCGGCGCGATGCCCAGCGGCACGCCCGCCTCCAGCACGGTGATCGCGTCGCGCAGCGCGCCTCGGTCGGCGGAGAACTGCTCGATCCAGATGACCGGGTACAACCGAAACAGCGGCTCGTACTTGGTGCCGATGTACTTGCGCGCCGCGAACCCCACCGTCCCGTGAGGGGCCGGATAGTTGACGGCGGGGATGTCAAAGAAGCTCATGTGGTTGGATACCAGCAGGAACGGCGGATCGGGAATATTCTCCCGCCCGATCACCTGGTAGCGCGTCAGCAGAAAAAGCACCAGTCGCGAAAGGGGTTTGGCCCAGCGCGACTCGGTGGTCGCGGGCCAGTCGGGGGGCGGGCTGATGGGGACGGGCTTGGGCATAGCATGACTCTCCTCGCGTGTATGAAGTCAGCATACCCAAGCGCCGGGCGCTTGGCAAGAGGGGCGCCCGGCTTGCCCCCCTCTCCGCGTGTGGAGAGGGGGCGGTGAGGCGCGTCGGCGCCGAGCGGGGGTGAGGTCAGTTAGGGCGCAGCAGAGCTTTACCTCACCCCCAGCCACGCTGCGCCCGGCTTGCCCCCTCTCCACGCAGATGGAGAGGGGGCGGCGAGGCGCGTCAGCGCCGAGCGGGGGTGAGGTCAGCCAGGGCGCAGCAGAGCTTTACCTCACCCCCCGCCGCGCTGCGCTTGGCTTGCCCCCTCTCCGCGTGTGGAGAGGGGGCGGCGAGGCGCGTCAGCGCCGCGCGGGGGTGAGGTCAGCCAGGGCGCAGCAGAGCTTTACCTCACCCCCCGCCTCGCTGCGCTCGGCTTGCCCCCTCTCCGCGTGTGGAGAGGGGGCGGCGAGGCGCGTCAGCGCCGAGCGGGGGTGAGGTAAACCAGGGCGCGGCAGAGCAGCGCCCCACCCTGACAGGTTTTGCACGCACGCGACTCTCCCCCGCGCTAGTCGCGCGCGGCGATCTGCGGTATGGTTAGCGCAGCGCCGCCACACCGGAGAGACCCGCATGACCCAGCCCGCCCCGCGCGATGCCCGTATCCATCACTGGCCCGCCGCTGACTGGCCGTCCGCCGCGCCCGCCGCTGCCGGGCTGGACGCCGCCCGCCTGGAAGCCGCGCAGCGCTACCTGCTGGACGAGGTGCCCCATATAGACAGCCTGCTGGTGATTCGCGGCGGCGCGCTGGTCTTCGAGCGGTACATGCGCGGCATGATGCCCGGCAGGCTGCACAATCTCAAGTCGGCCACCAAGAGCGTCACCTCGCTGCTGACCGGCGTCGCCCTCACCACCGGCGATCTGGCGGACCTCGACGAGCCGCTCGGCTATATCATGCCGGAAATCTTTGCCACCGCCGGCGACCAGGACAAGCGGGCCATCACCATCCGCCACCTGCTGACCATGCGCTCCGGCCTGGAATGGGACGAGTATGGCGCGAGCGCCGTCGCCATGACCGCCAGCCCGGACTGGGTGCGCTACGTGCTCGACCGCCCGCTGAGGCACCCGCCCGGCGCGCACTTCAACTACAGCACCGGCGACACGCAGCTTCTGGCCGCCGCCCTGCAGACGCTCAGCGGCATGTCGCTCTACGATTACGCGCGGCTGTATCTGTTCGAGCCGCTGCACATCACGCGCCACGCCTGGCCCGCCGACCCGCAGGGCGTGACCATCGGCGGGGCGGAGCTGGCCCTCACCCCGCGCGACCTGGCGCGCATCGGCTACCTGGCCCTGCGCGGGGGTGCGTGGAATGACACAGCCATCATCCCGCCCGCGTGGATCGCCGACTCGCACGCCGCCCACACGCTGCTGACCCCCCAGGCGGACGGCGAATGCGAGCGCCTGGCCTACGGCTACCTGTGGTGGCTGCGCCCGCAGGCCGGGTACGACAGCGCCCTGGCGGTGGGCTATGGCGGGCAGTTCGCCATCGTTGTCCCGGCGCTCGACCTGGTCGTGGTCATGACCGGCGACATTGCCGCCGCGCCGGAACCCTTCCGCAGCAACCGGATGCTGTGCCAGTTCAATCTGGTCGAGGAGTTCATCGTCCCCGCCGTGCTGGATCACCCCTGAGCACCGTTCGCGCCCGCACCTGGGGGACGTAGTTCAAGGAGCCTGCACCATGAGCGCAATCACCAGCAAAGCTGCCCTGTGGGACACCATGCACAGCGCCCGCGCCGCGCTGGAGGGCGCGCTGGCCCGCTTTGACGAAGGGGCGCTCGTCACGGCAGAAGTCACCGGTGACTGGACGCCCAAAGACACGATGGCCCATATCGCCGACTGGGAGCAGCGCTTCCTGCGCTGGTATCGGGCCGGGCAGCGCGGCGAAGTCGTGGAGCGCCCGGAGACGGGTATGACCTGGGACGATCTCGACCGGCTCAACCGCGAGGTCGTCGAGCGCAGCCGGGCGCGCTCGCTGGATGAAGTGCGCGCCGAGTTCGCCGCGTCCTACCGCGCCATCCTCGACGCGGTGACGGCGATGGACGAGGATGAGCTTTTCACGGTGGGCCGCTACGCCTGGACAAAGAAGCACCCGCTGCTGCCCTACCTGCGCAGCAACACCGACGAGCACTACGCCGAGCACACCGCCGAGCTAGAGGCCTGGCTGCGCGCGCAGGGCAGCGGATAGAAAGAAGACTTCCGAAGCCTCCAAAGACTTCGGAAGTCTGCCCTTCCTGCTTTTCTTTTTCGCCGCGCCCTCTGCGCCTCGGCGGTGAAGCTCTGGCGCGATCGCCGGCGCCCGGCCCTACTCCATCCGCTCCAGCACGTGGGCGACCGCCGTGCCGCCCAGCCCGCCCAGGTTGAGCGCCAGGCCGAGCCGCGCCCCGCTCACCTGGTTGTCGCCCGCCTCGCCGCGCAGTTGCAGCGCCACTTCCACCGCCTGGTAGACGCCCGTCGCGCCCAGCGGGTTGCCGCGCGCCTTCAGCCCGCCGAACGTGCTGATCGGCAGCTTGCCCCCGCGCCCAATCACGCCCTCAACGGCGGGCTTCCACCCCTCGCCGCGCCGGGCGAAGCCGATCGCCTCCAGTTGCAGCGCGGCCAGCACGGTGAAGCTGTCATGAAGCTCGGCCAGGTGCAGGTCGCCGGGGGCGATGCCCGCCGCCTCGTAAGCCCGGCCCGCCGCCAGGTTCGCCGCGCGCAGAAACAGCAGGTCGGCCCGGTTGTGCAGGGCCAGCGTATCGGTCGCCGCCGCGCTGCCAGAGATGCGCACCGGGCGCGGGGCCAGGTCGAGGGCGCGCGCCGCGCTGGTCAGCACGACCGCCGCCGCGCCGTCGCCCTCCGGCGCGCTGTCGAACAGGTTGACCGGGTCGGCCACGACCGGCGCTTTGGCGAACGCGCCGGGGCGCAGCTTGTTGCGGTACATGGCGTTGGCGTTCAGCGCGCCGTTGGCGTGCGCGTTGATGCTGAACGGCTCGAGCTGCTCCAGCGCGACGCCGTGCTCGTGCATGTAGCGGCGCATCAGCAGCCCGGCCAGCGCCGCCGGGGTCGCGCCGGGCGTCGCTTCGTAATCCGCGTCGAGCGTCGTCGCCAGGCCGGTGTCGCGCTCCGGGCCGGTGCGGTCGGTCGCCTTCTCCACGCCGACGACGAGCACCGTCTCGGCCAGGCCGCTGGCCACCAGCAGATACCCCTGGCGCAGGGCCATCCCGCCCGATGCGTCCGCCGCCTCGACGCGCGCTGCCTCGACGCCGGACAGCCCGGCAAAGTCGGCGATCAGCGCGCCCAGGTGATTCTGCCCGCTCAGGTTGCCGCCCAGCGCGTTGCCGACGACGAGCGCGTCCACATGGTCGAGCCGGGCGTCTTGCAGCGCGGCGCGGATCGCGCCCAGAGCGAGCTGGCGCAGGCCCATGTCCCAGTGCTCGCCCACAGGCACCTGCCCCACGCCGATGATGGCTACGTCTCGCATGATGTCTCCTCGGTGGTCAGTGATCGGTTGTCAGTGATCAGTTATCGGTGGTCAGTGGTCAGCGATCAGCGATCAGTGGTCAGTTATCGGCAAGGCCGGACGCCTGCATACAACCGCGGCACGTGACCGGAAACTGAAAACCGATCCACCGGTAACCCGTCCCTACTCTGCCAGCTTGCCGCGATAGCGCGTGTACAGCGCGTAGTCAATCTCCGTCCGCCGCGCCACGTAGTCGTGCACTCTGGGCGCGCGCTCGCGCCGCTCAGCGATGCGCTCGGACACCAGGATGTCGAAGGCGTCCGATCCCGCGCCGCTGCCATAGCTGACCATCAGGATGCGGTCGCCTGGCGCGGCGACATCAAGCGTTGCCGCCAGGCCAAGCAGCGACGACCCGGCGTAGACATTGCCCACCACGCCGGACAGCAGCCCTGGCTCCAGTTTTTCCGGCGCGAAGCCGAGCATCTGCCCGGCGCGCATGGGGAACTTGACGTTCGGCTGGTGAAAGATCGCCCAGCGATAATCATCCGCTGTCGTGCCCATCAGCTCCATCAGGCGCTGCCCGGCGCTGACCGAGTGGGCGAAGTAGGCCGGCTCGCCGGTGAAGCGGTCGCCGTGGCTGGGGTATATCTGGTGGGCGCGCCGCCAGAAGTCCGGCGTATCGGTCACGTAAGAGTAGCTGCCCTGAAAGAGGGCGACGCTTTCCGCCGCCGGGCCGATGATGAAGGCCGCGCCGCCCGCCGCCGCGGTGTATTCGAGCGCGTCACCGGGGCGGGCCTGGGCCGTGTCCATGCCGATGGTCAGCGCGTAGCCGCCCATGCCGCTGCCCACAAAGCCGATACCGGCCTGCATCGCCTCGGAGCCGGCCTTGCAGGCGAACTCCCAGTCCGCCGCCTGGACGTTGGGGGCTGCGCCGATGCTCTCGGCGACGACCGTCGAAGTCGGCTTGACGGCGTAGGGATGGCTCTCGCTGCCCACCCACACCGCGCGGATCAGGCGCGGGTCAATGGCGGCGCGGGCCAGCGCGTTCTGCGCCGCCTCGATGGACATGGTGATCACGTCCTCGTCCAGCCCGGCGACGGCTTTTTCCTGCACGGGCGAACCGCCCAGGCCGCCCGTCCACACGCGCGCCACTTCGCGGCCCGGCAGCCGGTAGCGCGGCACGTAGGCCCCATAGCCGACAATGCCGACCGGACGATCGGGCTTCAAGACGCTCTGCCCCACGTGCAGGGGGGGCTTTCCATCTGTCATCATACTGTGTCTCCCTGGTGCTCTCCGGCCCGCTCACACGCGCAATGGGCCAGCACGGGCCTAGTGTAGCAGCGTCCGGCTCTCAAAAGCTATCAGAAGCTCTCGACTTTGTGGAGAGATTCGGCCAGAGCCGCGCTGTGCCTGCTATCGCAAGACACGCAAAGGCCGGGAATTGCTCCCCGGCCCTCCAGACCCCGCCTGATCACCGGCACCCGATCACCGGCACCTGATCACCAACCACCAACCACCAACCACCAACCACCACTTAGTACGGCTCCAGCCAGTACGTCCAGCCCTGACCTTCCATCGTCCAGCCGACCACACCGTTGTAGTTCACCTGGAACCACGCCGAATTGTCGCTGCACACCGGCCCGCCCATCACATGGAACGGGGCGCCGCCCGGTATCTGCCCGATCCACGCCGCGCTCAGGCTGGGCTGCGCGCGCAGGTTGTTGGGCAGGCCCGGCGTCACCCGCCCCCACATGCCCGGCGTCAGGCGCGACGGCAGGAAGCCGGGACACTGGCCGTAGCCGTAGTTCACCGTGGGCGTGGGGATGGGCGTGGGCGTGGAGACGGATCCGCCGCCCTGGACGATCTCAACCCACGCGCCGCTCACCCAGCCGGGCGTGCCGTTGACGTTGATCTGCCACCACGAGCTGTCGGCGTTGCGCCCCACCACCGGGTAAGTCTCGCCGCGATTGATCTTGGCGATCACGTTGCCGGTCACCGGCGCATCGCGCACGTTGAGCATCCAGGCCGTCACGCGGGCATACGATCCGCCGGGCAGCGGCGTGGCCGTCACCGGGCCGGCGCTGCCCCCCGGCTCGCGCACCATCGTGAAGGTAATATGCGCCAGCCCGGTCTCCTCCAGGTACTCGACGATGATGCTGTGCTGGCCAGCCGCCAGGTCGAGCGTCTGGCGGTAGGTCTGCCCGGTCGCGCCGTGCCACTCGTCAATGATCACCCGCCCGTCCACGTTGACGCGCACGCCATCGTCGGCGGTGACGCTGATCGTGTAGCGCCCCGCCTCCAGATGCTGCACGACGATCCAGCGCGCCGAGAAGTGATCGGCCACAATGCCCGGCGCGGGCGCGTCCGTGCCCCAGGTATGGGTCGGGCCGGATTCCGAGCGGACCACGTTGGGCGTGCCGCCCAGAAAGTTGTTGTTGAAATACTGCGCCGTCCACTGCACGTTGAACTGCACCGGGATGGGGAAGCTCGGCCCGCTGACGCCGTCGGCCAGGTTGTCCCAGTAGACGTACAGATAGGCGTCGCCGGTCACTTCGCGGTAGTCAACCTGGACGTGATGATAGCCCGCGCTGAGCGGGACATCGGCGGTGAGCAGGGTGCCGGGCTGAGGTGCGTCGTAGGTATTGAGCGTCGGGCGCTTGTCCGCCGGAAAGTCCACCCACAGCTTGACTCCATCGTCGGCCAGGATGTAGAAGCGGTAGGTGCCCGCGCTGAAGTACGTGTCAGTCGCAAAGCGGGCGCTGAAGTTGTCGGCGGGCACGCTGCCCGCCGGCGAGCCGCCGCCCCAGTTGAAGGACAGCCCGCTCTCATTGCGCACTTCTTTGGCCGTGCCGAGCAGGTACGCATTGTCGTAGTATTCCGCCGTCCAGGTCACTCCGCTCTGCGCCTGCGCCACCCGGCCCCCCAGCGCCGGCCCTGCCCCCATGATCGCCAGAACGACGATCAGAAGCACCGCGATCGTCCCTTGCCGCCGCAGCACGTTCATTCTCAATTCCTCCGCGTCAACTAGCCTGCTGCTCATTTCAGGGGTCAGGCGGCACGCCGCCCGACTCGCCTGGCGTCCTCCCACCAGGGCACTTCCCTGCCGCCCTCGCAGAAGATCGCCGCGTATTCATCGTTACCCTGATTGTACACCGGACTCGGCCCCCTTGAATCCATCGCACGCTCGACGCGCAGCATTCGCCTGGCCAGCGATTGGGCGGCGGGGGGTCATCCGGTCTCGCCGCGCAGCTCGCGCAGCAGCTCTTCTGCGCGCGCCGTGCTGATCTGCCCCTCGGTCACCATGCGCCGCGCGATCTCGGCCACCTCACCTTCGGCGGCCCCGGCAGCCAGCGCCATCTGCCTGGCGTGCAGACTCATATGCCCGCGCTGAATGCCCTCCGCCGCCAGCGCGCGCAGCGCGGCGAAATTCTGCGCCAGCCCCACGGCAGCCATCACCTGAGCCAGTTCGCGCGCCGTCTTGACGCCGAGGATTTTGAGCGCCACCTGGGCGGTGGGGTGGACGCGCGTCGCCCCGCCGATGGTGCCCACCGCCACCGGCAGCTCGATCCGCCCGCGCAGATTGCCCTCTTCGTCGCGCCGCCATTCCGTCAGCGATGTGTAGCGCCCGGAGCGCGCAGCCCAGGCGTGCGCGCCTGCTTCCAGGGCGCGCCAGTCGTTGCCAGTGGCCAGGGCCACCGCGTCCATGCCATTCATCACGCCCTTGTTGTGCGTGGCCGCCCGGTACGGGTCCACCTGGGCCAGCGCCGCCGCCTCGATAATGCCGCGCACGACCTCCGCACCGCGCATCTCCGCCGAGCCGAGAGCTTCCGCCGGGATCAGGCAGCTTGCCGTCGCCGTGCGCCGGTCGGCCAGGTTGCTGAGAATGCGCAGAGTCACGCGCCCGCCGGTGATCTCCTCGATCAGCGGGGCGAGCCGCTCGCATGTTGTGTTGACGGCGTTGGCGCCCATCGCGTCGCGCACGTCGAAGAGGATATGCACGACGAGCATCGGGCCGGCGGGTGTGTCAGTGAAAGGGCGCAGCTCAAGGCCGCGCGCCCCGCCGCCGAGCGCGACCAGCACGCGGTCGCAGCAGTCGGCTTCGGCCAGCAGGCGGGCGCGCGCGTCCCAGACGCGCCCGGCGGCAGCGTAGACGTTGTCCACGTCGAGCACCTGGACCTGGCCGATCATCACCGGCTCGTCGGCGGTGGTGATGAAGCCGCCGCCGCCCCGCGCCAGCTTCGCCGCATAGCTGACGCCCGCCACGATGCTCGGCTCCTCCACGACCATCGGCACCAGCACGTCCTGGCCGTTGACCAGGAAATTGGTGGCGATGCCCAGCGGCAGGGCATAGACGCCGACCACGTTCTCGATCATGTGCTCGGCCTGGGCCGGGCCAAGCCCTCCCGCCCCCAGCAGCGCCGCCTGCTCGCCGAGCGTCAGCCCGGCCCACTCGGCCACGGTCGCCGCGCGCTCGGCCAGCGGTTGCTGGTAGAAGCCCGGCAGGCGCGAGGAACGCCGCTTGTGTGTCTCGTCAGTCATCGCTCACCGCCCCGCTCCAGTCGCGCCGCGCTGGATAGCAGGGTGCGGCGCGCGCAGACTTTCACAACTCTTTTGGACTCTTTTTATCGCGCTTTGATCGCGTCCCGCAATAATGAAGAAAGGATTAACTATACATTTATCTATGCATTCGCCTTGATGCAAGGGGAGAGGAGGTGAGAATGCCATGAATGATCAGACGGGTCTGCACCGCGAGCGCTTCACGCTCGAAGTCTGGCAGGACGGCATCTGCCAGGTGAAGCCCCACATCACGCTGACGCCGGCGCTCATCGAGGAGATAGCCCGCGCAGCGCTGCGCCTGATCCGGGACAGGCACGGTGTACGCGGCATTGTGCTCGACGTGCGCGAGCACTCCCCGCTGAGCATCGTCCGCCTTAGCAACCTGGTGGATCGTCTGGGCGAGATGGGGCTACCCCTGGTCGTCCTGTTCAGCGAGACGCGCTACCAGCGCGTTGCCACCCTGCTGCACAACACTCTGGCCCACAAAGAGCACGTGGCCTATGCCACTGACCCCGCCCAGGCCCGTGCCCTCATCAACGCCACGTCCAGCAGTTCTTCCTCACAGCTCACCGGCTACCTCTACCGTTAACTGCGCTCTCCCCCCACCAGCGACCGCACCAGCGCCACGCCCTGCGCCACCGTCAGCGCCAGAATCGCCATCCACACGGCCTGCTGGCTGCGCGACGCCTGCTCCAGCGCGGGCGACGACGGCGTGATGATCTCCACAACCTGCGCGCGGTCGTCCCCGAACAGGTCGCTGCCGGTGGCGCGAACCAGCGCCGCCTCGCCAGGCGAGAGCGCCTCCGGGCGATAGACCTCGGTCGTCACCCGGCGGTACTGCGTGCCATCTGGGCGGGACAGCGTCTGGACGCGCGCCGCCTGCGCGTTGAGGATGTCGTGCACGTACACTTCGCGCACCAGCACCAGCACGACAATGGCCAGCGGCAGCGCCAGCAGCACGCCCAGGAAGCCGAACAGCGCCGCGCCGATGATCTGGGCGATGAGGATGCTCGCCGCCGGAATCTGAATCTGGCGGGCCATGATGCGCGGCATGATGATGTTGCTCTGTATCTGCTGGGTGAGCAGGTAGGCCAGGATGGTGAACGGCACCAGAATCGGGTCTTCGGCCAGGGCGATGATCACCGCCGGGATGACGGCGATGATCGACCCGAAGTTGGGCACGAATTCCATGATGCCGGAGATGACACCGAGCGCCGCCGCATTGGGCAGCCGCAGGATCACCCCGGTGACGAAGGCAATCGCCAGGCCGCTCATGGTCATCGAGATCAACTGCCCGATGAACCAGCGTTGCAGCATGGCGGCAAGCTGCTCAAAGACCTCCAGCGCGCGCGGACGGTACTCGCGCGGGAACAGCGTGAGCAGCGTCTCCAGGTAGCTGGCCGGCTCGGTGATGAAAAAGACGGTGATGAAGAAGACGAAGACCGTGCTGGTGATCGCACCGCCGATACCGCTGAGAAAAGGGAACACGCTGCGCGTCAGCTTGCCGGCCTGCTCGATCAGGAAATCCGAAGCGTTGCCCTCGGTGACGCTGTCCCATTGGATGTCCGGCAGCCAGTCCTGCTTGGCGGCCTGCTCGTCATAAGTGGCCTGTGCCTCGTCAATGAAGTCGGGCAGATCGTCTACCAGCGACCGCACCTGGACGGCGAACACGGGCACGATCAGCACCAGCAGCAGGGCCACCGCCAGGATCGATCCGGCCAGCGAGACGAAGACGCTCAGCCCCCGCTTGAGACCCAGGCGTTGCAGGCGTTGGACGGGGATATGCAGGACGATGGCCAGGATGATAGCCAGAAAGGTCATCAGGAAGATCTCACGCAGCGCCCACACGCCGACAAACAGCGAAATGAGCAGCAGCGTGACGAACACGCGCTGCGTCCACGCGCCGAGCGACAGGGCAGATCCCCCGGTGGTCATCGCCCCTCCTGCTCTAGAGCGCAATCTTGTCCATCACCAGGAGAAGCAGGAACCCGCCCAGGCTGGTCAGGATGAAGCAGCCAATCGAGACAAACATGCGCTCGGCGGCGGTCATGCCGAACATTTTGTCGGAGCTGATCTCCCCTGTCATGTGGGCTTCGAACGGGTCAATTGTGATTTCTTCTTCCAGTGCCGAGCGGCGCAGGGCGTCCAGATCATCGGCCATCGCTCGCCTCCCATGTTCCCTCAATGTCGTGAGGGGCCTCTTCGCAACGAGCGCGCTCCACGCCGGGGCGCGCATATGCTTAGCATACTTGAAAACGGGCATCGCGCCAACAGATGGCCGGGGTATGTACAAAACCTGTCAGGCGGTAGGCGCGCTGCTCCGCTGCGCCCTCACCTCGCCGGGTGTCAAGCGCGTCACCGACAACCTTTGCACGCACCCGGCGGACAGGTGAGCAGCGACCAGGTGCCCTTGCTCACCACCACAACGCCTCTTCGGCTGCGGGCACGAACCAGGCCACGAACGCGCGCTTGTCGCGGGCCAGCGCCCGGCTGCGGACGAAGTGCATCGGCGGGAAGCGCTCCGCGTCGTCGGCGACGCGCCCCAGCGCCGCCGGCAGCCAGCCGCGCTCCGTCCCCGTCGAGACGCGGCGCACCACCCCCACCGCCCCGATCTTATCCAGCTTGTCGGCATCGTTGAGGAGGCGCGCCAGGGCATCGTCACCCTGCTTGCGAATGGCCGCCTGAATCGCATTGATCTGCGCGCCGGGCAGGTGCCCGCGCAGAACGTCTGCGGCGAAGTCCGCGCCCTCCTCCTCGTGCGGCAGGCTGGTGCGCAGCTCGTCGAGCTTGGCGACATCGTGGCAGATGCCCGTCAGGTAAGCCAGGGCTGGGTCCTGCCCGGTGTCCTCGGCCAGCGCGACCGCCAGCCCGGTCACGCGCAGCACGTGCGCCCACAGGTGCGGCCAGCCGGGGTGCCAGGCTGCTATGCGCGCCCGCGCCTGCTCCGTCACCTGGGCACACAGCCGGTCGGGGGGCCAGGCGTCATGCCACTCGGCGTCAAGCTGGTCAATGAAGCGCGTGGTCAGTGGTGATGGCGCGTCGCCGCCCAGCCGCTCGGCCCAGTCGCCCGGCGATTCCATGAGCTGTCCCGCCCCGACCAGCAGCCCGTCGAGCAGGGCGAGCAGCCCATCGCGATCGGCTTCATAAGCAGCCATGCACTCCCTCCAGGGCCGAACGCACGGCCCAGGACAATCATAGCGCAGATGACGCGGCGCTCAAGGGCCGAGCAGCAGAGAGAGGGAATGCGGCCAATTTAACCTCTCAGCGCCCCGTTTCTGTTATACTCGAAGTTCAAAAGGCGACCGTTCGTCGCGATGAGAAGGTTGCCGGTTATTGGTTGCTGGTAGAATACACTCACCAGCGGGCCGCTTTCACCCATAACCAAGAACCAACCACCAAGAACCAATCACAGATTGGGAGGGGCTAGCATGGCCTTCGACTTGACCGACACCGAGCGCGCGGCGCTGATCGCTTTGGGCGCTGGCGAAGTGCCCTCTATCGCGCGGCGAGCGGCCATCATCCTGCTCAGCAGCGACGGCCAGGGTGCGCCGGCCATCGCCCGCCAGGTGGGGCTGAGCGTCAGCACGGTCTACCACTGGCGGCATGAGTGGTCGCAGCGGCGCATGGACATCTTCCACCAGGCGGCTTCGCCCGCCGCCGAGGACGCCGAAGCGCTGCCCGGCGTCGGCGCACCGCGCCTGCCGCTGCAACTGCGCGAGACGGTCGGCATGTTGCCCGACGACTCGATGGCCGAGGCCGGGCGCAAGGCGCTGCATTTCCATTTCGAGCGGATGCTGTTCCACGAGCCGGTCGCCCGGCTGGGCGCGGACATCGAAGGCGTGCACGACATGCGCGTGGCGACGCGCCGGATGCGCAGTGCCTTCCGGCTGTTCGGCCCCTTCTTCGATCCGCAGGCCATCAGGCCACTGCTGCGCGGGCTGCGCCGGACAGCGGCGGCGCTCGGCGAAGTGCGCGATCTCGACGTGTTCCGCGAGAAGGCCGAGCGCTTCGCCAGCAAGAACTCCGGCGCTGACCTTTCCCCGCTGTTCACGACGTGGCAGGCGGACTACGGCGCCGCGCGCGCCGCGCTGATCGAGGCGCTGGACGCGCTGCGCTTCGCCCGCTTCGTCGAGCGGCTGCACGGCTTCGTCACCACGCCGGGCGCGGGCGCGCTGCCCCTCCAGCGCGGCGACGGCATCCAGGCTTACCAGGTGCGGCACGTTGCCCCGCGCCTGATCTACGAGCACTACGAGCGCGTGCGCGCCTACGAGGCCCTGCTGGACAGCGCGCCCATCGCCACGCTGCACGCCCTGCGCATTGACTTCAAGCGGCTGCGCTATGCGCTGGAGTTCTTCGAGGAAGTGCTGGGGCCGGAAGTCAGGCTGGTCATCAGGGAGATCAAGACCATGCAGGATCATCTGGGCGATCTCAACGACACCTCCGTCGCTGCCCAGGTGCTCAGCGACTTCATCACCGCCCAGCACAACGCCCACAGCGGCGTCCCCCACTTCCTGCGCCCGGACATCAGCGGCGTGCTGGCCTACGCCGACTTCCAGGTTGCTGAGCAGCAGCGGCTGCTGGACAGCTTCCCAGAGGCGTGGGCGAGCTTCAACCGCGAGGAAGTGCGGCGCAGCCTGGCCCTGGCCGTCTCCGTGTTGTAACGCGCGAGACGGCCCTCAGCGCACTACGATGCGCGTCTCGATGGTCAGGCCGTCGCCCGCCGGGGCACCGCCAACCGTCACCGGCAGCCGCTCGTGGGTCAGCGGGTCATACAGGCCGATGCGCAGGATCGCCGGGCCGGGCGGGATGTCCTCCGGCACGCGCAGGATACGATAATCGAGCAGCGATTCGCCGGGCCGCCAGAAGCGCGTCGGGTAAGTGTCTCCCGCCGGCTCCCCATCGAAAGCCCGCAGCAGCGTCCCATCCGGCGTCAGCAGGTGCACGTAGACGCTGTAATCACGCGGCGGGGGGGCGGCGGCGGTCGGCTGCCAGTACAGCGTGAGCACAATCCGCTGGCCGCGCTGCCACTTCAGGTTGCCCAGGTCGTGCCCCACCAGGCGCGCCCAGTCGCCGAATAGCACCTCTTCCGGCTGCGCCGCGCCCGGCGTCATGGGGGCGAAACGCGCCTCTGGGTGCACGGTGAAAGCGGTATAGCGGAAGTTGCCATCGTCCACCGGCAGCGACCCGTCCGGGCTGAGCGGGATCGGCTCCAGGACGGTCGGCCAGGGTGTGCCATCCGGCCCGCGCACGTCCAGTTGGTGGTAGAGCGCGGCCAGGTCAGCGTCGGCCTGCAGCGAATTGGGCCACTGCCCGGACCACTGCATCAGGAACACGCCGACGGACGTGTTGACGAATACGTCCACGCCCTCCAGGTCTTCCAGGCGCAGCGGCAAATCGGCGGGATCGCGACTGTTGCGAATCTCCCAGGCGGGGAAGAAGAAGGGCAGCCGGTCTTCGCCGGGGATAGCCACGACCAGATCGCCACGCCCGGCGGCGATCTGCTCCAGCGCGCGCACGACGACCATCAGCGCCGGGTTGCCCCGATCGTACTTGGCCGCATCGTCCGGCAGGCCGCCGTCACGCCACGCCTCGACGGTGTGCTGCACGCCCGCCCAGGCAGCGACCGCGATTAGCGTCCCTGTCGCCAGCGCCCCCAGCGTCCGCCGGATGCGCCGCGCCGCCAGCCAGTCCCACAGCCAGCCATCCACCAGCGCGGCGACCTGCACGGCCAGCAGCGGCACAATGGCGAAGCTCAGCCGGTAGTGGTAAGAGAAATCCAGGAACCACACGGCGGCGTAGGGCAGCAGCAGCGCCCACAGCAGCAGGACGGTCGAGCGGCGCTCGCCTGGCAAGGCCCGCCAGCGCACCCGGCCCGCCCAGGCCAGCAGCGCGACCCCGGCGGCGACCAGCGCCCACGCCGGCGCGCCCATACGCCCGCCGGCGTTGATGTCGCCGCGCAGCCACAGCCAGACATCCCCGGCGTCGCGGATGCGATCCGCGTTCCAGGCGGTCGGCAGCGTCCCCGCCAGCAGAAGCAGCATAGCGATGAGCGGCACCAACCGCGTCACCCCCCCACCCCCCGCGTTCCTGGCGGTCAGCGCCCCCGCCACCAGCCCGGCGATCAGCAGCAGCCAGCCGAATTCCTGCCCGGAACGCTGGGCGAAGTCATGCCAGTACGCGGCAGGGAAGTCCACAGCCGTGTGACCCAGCAGCAGGTTGCGGGCGTACCACATGCCGCCCAACGGTGCGCAGGCCAGCCCCACGATCAGCGCGACGCGCAGCTTCGGCCAGAGCGCCGCAGGCCGCCCGCGCGCCGCCAGCAGCGCCCCCGCGAGAGCCAACAGCACGCCCAGGATCAGCGCCCCGCCGGTTGGCTTGGTCCACAGCGCGCCCGCCAGCAGCAGTCCGCTGACCAGCGCCGGGCGCGCGCGCTCCGTCCGCCACGCCTCGACGAAGTAGGCTGCCGCGCCGGTCGCGTACAGGGTCAGCACGATCTCCAGGTCGCCCGCGCCAGCCCAGGCCGCCACGTGCGGATAGAGCGCCCAGGCCGCCGCCGTCAGCAGGGCGACGCGCCGCCCGCCGAACGCCCGGCGACCGAGCGTGTAGGCCATGAGCACCATCGCCGCGTTGAGCCAGGGGATGACCGCGCGCGCCGCATGATCGTTGAGCGCGTCCCCGCCCAGCGCCGCCCACGCCTGCTGCATCGTCGCGTAGAGCAGCGGCACGAGCTGCGGGTAGTAGCCCATATCGTCGGGGATGCGCTCCTCCAGCACGAAGACGCGCGCGTTGTAGCCGTAAACCCACTGCGTGTCGTAGGCGATGAACGGCCAGTAGGCCGTGACCAGCACGTTGAGCGCCAAGAGGAGCGCGATCCCGGCGATCAGCAGGCGTTCGCCGCTGCTGTGGGGCGCTGGGGGCGCGGAACGCGCCCTCGCCGGCGGCGCGGGGGAACGCTCGACTCCGGCGCGCCACCCCCGCCGCGCCGCCAGCGCCGCGCCCAGCGCGGCCAGCGCCCCACTCCCGATCAGCGACGGCGCGAGCGTCAGCGCGCCGAGCGTGCCCAGCGCGAACAGCCACGCCGTATGCAGCAGCGGCCCCAGGGCCATGCCTACCGCCAGCACCGTGCCGCGCTCACCCCAGTGCGCGCGCGGCAGGACGGCCAGCGCCCAGGGAACGCCTACGCCGAGGAAGACCCACGCCGCGTAGGGCAGCAGGGCGACGGTTGGCTGGAGCCAGTCAGGCATGAGCTTCCTTTCAGCGGTGGTGCACGCGGTAGGCGGTATAAGGGCCGAACGTCGCCAGCGGTGTCACGTCGCCCGGCTGAATCACGCGCAGCAGCGGCGACTCCGTGCGCACGACCAGGTAATCGTAGCGGGCCAGCGCCGCGCGATCGGGCAGCCCGCCGACGATCACCCGCAGCCGCCCTTCTTCGGCGGCGAGAAACGGCAGCAGATTGTTATCGCTGAGGGCCGTTCCTGCGGCGGGCAGCGCGCGCAGATAGCGCGCCAGGTCGTAGATCGGCCCCAGGGCGACGCGATGGCGCTCCTCGTCGCTCATCAGCGGCGCGCGGATCAGCTCCGCCTTGAAGTCGAGCGCCTTGCGCGCGGCGGGCAGCGCCAGCAGCAGCACCAGCGCGAGCAGCCCTGCCTGGATCGCCGGCTGGAACGAAGCGCGCTCGCGGCGCAGGGCGTCCCACGCGCCGAGCAGCGCCCGCGCGCCCATCACGCACAGCAGGGGATAGATCGCCTGCAGGAAGCGCGTCTCGTAGGAGGCAACCCACCACCACGCCGCCGCGAATGGCCCGGCCATGAGCCACAGCAGCCGCGCCCGATCCGCGAAGGGGCGCACCCCGCGCAGCGCCTCGACTGCGCTCGACGCCATGCCCGCCGTGACGATCAGCCCCGGCGCGGAATAAGCGGACAGTTCGCCCAGGAACGGGGCGAACATCCCTACTGTGTGCCGCGCCTGCTCGCTCCACACGGTCGGCGGCACCAGCCGCCCGAACTCCAGCAGATTGCGCGCGTACCAGGGGCCAGCCGTCAGCGCGAGTCCCCCTGCCAGCGCCAGCCCGTGCCGCCAGCCGATCCAGCCGCGCCAGCGGGCATAGACCAGCCACAGCCCCGCCGACAGCGCAAAGGCCAGGGCGCTGTTCTTCGTCCAGGCGGCCAGCCCGGCCAGCGCGCCCAGCAGCCACGCCGCCCGCAGCGAGCGGTCTTCGGCCAGCCACCAGGCGGCCAGCGCCGCCAGCGCCGCGAAGAACCCGGCGGGAATGTCGGTGTAGCCAGCGGGTGCCCAGCGCGCGAATTCCGGCGTCAGCGCCAGCAGCGCCGCCGCGCCCAATCCCACACGCCAACCGTACAGCGCGCGCCCCAGCGCATACGTCGCGCCGAGCGCCCCCAGCGCCAGCGCCGCGACCGCGACCTTAGCCGCGTACTCGTTCAGCGCGCCCGCCGCCAGATATGCGTAGGCGTGGCTGAGCGGCAGCAGCATCGGGTACGCTTCGTACAGCCCCTCGCCCCCCGGCAGCGCCTGCGCCTGGTAGATGATCCGGCTCTGGTCGGCGTAGATGGACACGGCATCGGGGGCGTAGAACGGCCAGTAGAGCGCGTTGAACACCACCAGCGCGGTGAGTCCCACCAGCACCGCGAGGGTGCCTGCCGCCAGCGGATGCCGCCGGATGACCCCGCCGATCCCGCCGGCTTTTCTCCGGGGCCGCGCCAGGCGCGCACCCGCCCGCCAGCAGGCCGCCATCCCTGCCCCAAACACTGCCAGCGTCCCGGCGCGCACCGCGCCCAGGCTCAACGCCCCGGCCAGCGTCAGGGCCAGCATCCACAGCGTCAGCGCGCCCAGGCTCAGCGCCAGCGTCAGCAGCGCCAGCGCGATCCCCGCCCGGCGGCGCGGCGGCAGCAGCCACCATGCCCAGGGCACGGCGAAAGCCAGCCCCCACAGGGCTTGCAGCAGGTCACCCGGTGCGATCAGGATCACGGAATCCCCTCGCGTCGCCAGCGGCGCGGCGCGCCATGACCATCGCCAGCGCCGCCACGCCACACCCGCTCATCACCGCCAGCGGCGGGCGCAGCGGCAGATAGTAACGCTGCCATTCGAGCGGCGTGGCAATGAACAAGGCCACAGCGGTGATCCCAGTCCACAGGAGAATGGTCCAGGCCGCCCCCTCGCGCCAGCGCCGCCCCAATCGCCACATCCCGATGACCAGCGCGCCTCCCAGGGCCAACGTCCAGAGCAGCCCGGTGCCGCGCCCGGCCAGCCAGGAATCCTCATAGTGCGCGATCTCATCCGCGATCCACTCATCCCATCCCTGCGCTTCATAATACTGCCGCCCAACGCCGAGCGTCTGCCGCGCCAGCCCTGCCAGGCGCTCCCCCCACCCATCGTACCCGCCGAATCCGGCCACCTGCTGGCTGAGTAATGTGCTGCGCATGTCCAGCACACGGCCCGGCATGGGCAGCGGATCCGACCACCAGGCGGGGTTGAGCAGCAGAAATACCAGCAGGGCCAGGACGCCCGCCCCTGTCCAGCGCAGGATGTGCTGCCGGCTCAGCGGTGATGGCGTGCGCCGGATGAGCGGCTCCGAGGCAATCGCCGCAAAGCCCACCCCCACGACGATCAGCGCCGGATGCTTGCTGGCCACAGCCACGCCACTCAGGATGCCGAAGAGCGCCGTCAGGCCCACCAGCCTGCGCCGGCGCGGCATGGGGCGGCGTCCCTGCTCGCGCACCACCAACAGCGCCGCCAGCATCGCCAGCGTGGCAAAGGCCAGGTGTGCCCCTTCCATCATCGCCCGCCGCCCGTTGAGCAGCACCACCGGATCGCTGGCGTAGATCAGGGCTGCCGCCCACGCCGCCGGACGCCCGCCCGCGATCCAGGCGATGGCGAACACGGCGGCCACGCTGATCGCAGTCAGCACCGCCGAAGACAGGCGAGCGGTGTGCAGCAGGCGCGCACCGGGCACGTGCCCTGTGCTGGCGTTGTACTCCCAGTCCGCGCCCCACAGCCACGGCTCGTTGAGATCGGCTTCCGTCAGCCCGGCCATATCCCAGGCGAAGCCCATCGCCATCTTGCCCACCGTCCCGTTGATCAGGCGTAGCTCCTGAACCATCGGGTCCGCCGGATCAGGGTCATAGAGCACCGGCTCGATGTCGCGTCTCTGCACCAGGTGATAGTAGTCGCGGCTCATGGTGATCAGGCTGGACTCGTCGCCATGAAACGGCACCTCGTCCACCCCGGCCAGCACATAGACGGCCAGCACCGCCAGCCAGAGCGCATCCAGCGCGCGCCACAGCGCGCGGCGAGGGTTGCTCATCGCTCCCTTCCAGGCAACAAAAACCCCGGTCGCCCTGCCCCCGGCGACCGGGACCTGCGCGCCGGGCACTGGACGCCCTACGCGCTCGATTATACCGTCGTGCGCGGCGCTGTGCCGCGCGCTTGCCCTACGCGATGGTGACCAGCACCTTGTTCTGCTCGACGTTTTCGCCAGCCCTGGCGTGGACGTGGTGCACCGTGCCGTCACGCGGCGACTTCAACTCGTTCTCCATCTTCATGGATTCGAGGATGATCACCGTCTGACCCTTGCTCACCGGCTCGCCTTCGCTCACCGGCACGCGCACGATCAGCCCCGGCATGGGCGCGCGGATGGACACCTCGCCGCCCGTATCGCCGAAGGCCATGAATGCGCTGGCCAGGCGGCGGCTGCGCTCGTCGGTCACCTGCACTTCGTACATGTCACCGGCCAGCAGCACGTGATAGAGATCGTCGCGCTCGTCCACGACTGCCTCATAGCTGCGGTGATCGAGCAGGATGGAGTACAACTCGCCCTGGCGCAGCGCGCGGAAGTCAATGGCGCGCGCCTCACCATTAACCAAGACTCGCCCATCCTCGTTGATCTCAATATCGAACGTCTGGCCGTTGACAATCGTCTGGTACTTCATGCGCGCCTCGCCTCCCCTTCCCCGTTGACGGAGAGAGGCTCTCAATCCGCAATTCGCAATCCACCATTCAGCGCCCGGCAGCGCCCACCGTCATCCGGCCAGGTCCGCGTTACCGCGATCCAGGGTGCCGCTCAGCGTGCCAAACAGCAGGTCTTCCAGCACGAAAATCAGGTATTGGGCGGCTGTCGGCGCTGTCGTCGGGCCGATGAACGCATCATCCAGCGTCAGCTCGATGACCAGGACGTAGCGCCCATAGGGGAACTCCAGCCGGTAGGCCGTGCCGCTTGCGCCACACCCGGTGCCCTCGGCCAGCTTGCGGCTGAAGACGCGCGCAGGCATGTCGGTGGGGTCAATGTACCCGTCAATCGCGCCCGCCCCGGCCAGCATGGAGCCACGCGCCTCGTCGAAGACCACCGCCTGCGCGCTCTCCGCGTCGCCGAACTCCAGCACGCGCGCACCCACGCCCCAGATCGGCAGCGACGCCGGGTCGTCTGGGCATTCGTCCAGCGCGGTGATGATGGCTGCCGCGCCCACGAAGCCCATTTCGCCCAGGTAGTCGCGCATGGTCGCTTCCAGGCCCTCGCCCTGGCTGCCCCAGAAAGCGGCCTCGGCCTCCAGGTCGTGCTCCTGCGACAGGTCGGCGTCAACGACGAACTGCTCATTGAGCGTCAGCGGCACCGCCAGCGAAAGAACTGCCTGAAAGTGCGCGATGGCCGGCGGGCCGTCGGACGTGGCGGCGACGCTGGCCGGGTCTTCGACAATGACCACGGTTTGCAGGGCCGCGCCTTCATAGTCTGGCAGATATTGCGGGTCGCGCGGGGTGAGCAGCTCAACGCGCTCGATGCCCTCGTACACGCGCCCGAAGATGGTGTGGTTGCCGTCCAGCCAGGTGGTCGGCGCGGTCGTGATGAAGAACTGGCTGCCGTTGGTATTCGCCCCGGCGTTGGCCATCGCCAGCAGCCCATAGGTGTCGAAGACCAGCCCGTTGGCCGTCTCGTCCGCGAAGGTGTAGCCTGGCCCGCCGCTGCCCGTGCCGGTCGGGTCGCCGCCCTGGGCCATGAAGCCCGGCAGCACGCGGTGGAACGTCGTGTTGTTGTAGTAGCCCTGCTCGGCCAGGAAGACGAAGTTGTTGACCGTCAGCGGCGACTCGGCTTCGTACAGGTCCAGGTAAATCGGCCCCGCGTCGGTGCAGAGCACCGCCCAGTAATCTACGCCGTCTTGCAGCACGTCCTCAGCAGCGGCGAACTCGCGCGTTTCCGGCTCGGCCACGCTCGCGACCGCCGCCGCGCAGATCTCGGCGGGCGTCTGAGCGTCCTGCGCGGACGCCATCCTCCCCGGCGCCAGCGCGCCCAGCATAGCGAGCACAACCAGTGCGGCCACCACCCTGCGAATTGTACGACTCATCAGCTTCTCCAGACTCTCACACTTGCGTCAATAAAGGCTGGCGTCGTCAGGCGCGCGCTTCCGGCAGCAAGAAGAACGCCAGCGCGACAATAACATAGACCGCCAGCAACATCAACCCCTCGAACCAGTTGGACTCGCCGTCCTCGGCCACCAGCGCCGCCACATAAGACGCCGCCGCCAGCGCGATGATCTCCGGCAGAGAAAAAGCCAGGATCAGCTTGTTCTCAAAGAGCAGGCTGATGAAAACCAGCACCGGCGCGACAAACAGCGCGATCTGCAGGCTCGATCCCAGGGCGATGGTCATGCTCAGCTCCATGCGGTTCTTGAGCGCCACCTGCACAGCCACCAGGTGCTCGGCCACGTTGCCGATGATCGGCACGATGATCACGCCGACGAACAGCTCGCTCCAGCCCAGCTCCTCAACCACCGGCTCAACTGTCCCCACCAGGAACTCGGACATGACGACGATGCCCAGCGTGGCGAAGGCCAGTACGCCCAGCGCGCGCGGCAGCGGCCACTGCGGCTCGTGATGGTGCCCGTCGTCGGCAGCCTCGCCCGCCAGCAGCGAGTAGGCGATGTTGGCCGCGTAGAGCGCGATCAGGATCAGGGCGATGCCCTCGCTGAGCAGCAGTTCCGACGCGAACTCCTCGGTCTCGACAAAGGTGTGGTCGAACAACGAGGGGATGGCCAGCGCCATGAAGGCCAGGATGAGCAGCGTGGCGCTCATCGCCGCCTGGCGACGGTCGAAGGTCTGGATGCCGTGCCGCAGCCCGCCCAGGAAGATGGCCAGGCCCATCACCAGCAGCAGGTTGCCAAGCACCGAACCGATGATCGAAGCGCGCACCAATTCCACCAACCCCTCTTTGAGGGCGAAGATGGTGATGATCAGCTCGGCGGCGTTGCCCAGCGTGGCGTTGAGCAGCCCGCCAATGCGCGAGCCGACGCGCGCGGCGATCTCCTCGGTCGCCTGGCCGATCAACCCCGCCAGGGGGATGATGGCCAGCGCGGACGTGGCGAAGATGGCTATCTCATCCCCGCCGGATGCGCGCAGCAGCACGGCGACTACGCCGAACAGCAGCAGAGTGTTGAGACTCGCCAGGTTCTTGAGGTTGAATGTCCGTCCCATACTCCCCCGATTCTGTAAGGGCGGATTTGCAAACCCGCCCCCGCTTACCGAACAGGATCGTTAGCCCGTATCAGAAGCGCCGCTCTGCCCGTCTCACCCCGCTCGTGACCACTGAGAGGCCGCTTGCGAAGTCGCGCGCCCGCCTTTGCCCCCCATCCCCGGCCCTTCCCCCTCAAGGGGAGAAGGGAGAAACCAATACCCCGCACCCTCGTCCTACCGCCGCCCGCCCCACTTCCAGTTGGACGCGCGGCGATTGGGTTGCTGGGCGAACTGGAGCGCGCTCTGGCGCTGCTGGTGCTCGACGAGCGTCGCCACAATCGCCGCCGCCTCCGCCCGACCGCCGCCCATCTCGTCGCCGCGCAGCTCCATGTGCTGTTCGACGAACTGCGTATTGTAACGCCCGGCCAGGAAATTGGTGCTGTCCAGCAGTTTCTGGTGGAAAGGCAGGTTCGTCTTCAGCCCCATGATCTTGTATTCGGCCAGCGCCCGCCTCATGCGCAGCAGCGCCTCGCCGCGCGTCTCGCCCCAGGCGATCAGCTTGGCCAGCATCGAGTCGTAGTAGGGCGTCACCTCGTAGCCGGCGTAGATGCCGCTGTCCAGGCGGACGCCCGGCCCGGTCGGCGAGACGTGCACCGTCACCCGGCCAATCGAGGGCAGGAAGTTGTTGTACGGGTCTTCGGCGTTGATGCGGCACTCGACCGCCCAGCCGGAGATGCTCACGCCGTCCACCAGCCCCATGCGCCGCCCGCGCGCGATGCGAATCTGCTCCTTGACCAGGTCCGCGCCGGTCACCAGCTCGGTGACCGGGTGCTCGACCTGCAGGCGCGTGTTCATCTCCAGAAAGTAGAAGTTCTTCGCGGCGTCCACCAGGAACTCGATCGTCCCGGCGTTGACGTAGCTGACGGCCTGGGCCGCCGCGACCGCTGCCGCGCCCATGCGCTGGCGCAGATCGGGGTCCATGAAGGGACTGGGCGCTTCCTCGAAGAGCTTCTGGTGCCGCCGCTGGATGCTGCACTCGCGCTCGCCCAGGGAGATCGTGTTGCCGTGCATGTCGGCCAGAATCTGGAACTCGATGTGGCGCGCGCCCTCCAGCAGTTTCTCCAGGTACACCGTGCCGTCGCCGAAAGCGGCCTCGGCCTCACGGTGCGCCGAGGCCAGCGCCGCGTCCAACTGCGCCTCTTCGCGGACAATGCGCATCCCCTTGCCGCCACCGCCCGCTGCCGCCTTGACCATCAGGGGGAAGCCGATGCGGCTGGCTTCGTGGCGCAGCGCCCCATTGTTCAGGCCGGGCTGCGTCCCCGGCACAATCGGCACGCCGGCGCGCTCCATCAGCTCGCGCGCGGCCAGCTTGTCGCCCATCCGGCTGATCGCGTCCGGCGACGGCCCGATCCACACCAGTCCCGCGTCAATGACCGCCTGGGCGAAGTCTGCGCGCTCGCTGAGGAAGCCGTAACCGGGATGCACCGCGTCCGCGCCGGAGCGCCGGGCCACGTCAATCAGCTTGCCGATGTTCAGGTAGCTTTCGCGCGGGCTGGGCGCGCCGATGTTGTACGCTTCCTCGGCGTAGCGCACGTGCAGCGCCTCGCGGTCGGCGTCCGAGTAGACGGCCACGGCCTGGATGCCGCCCAGCTCGCGACAGGCGCGGATGATGCGCACGGCGATCTCGCCCCGGTTGGCGACCAGTATCTTGCGGATGGGAGTCGTCTCACCCGTCCGCCGGCGGCTCGCCAGCCTGGTTCTTCGTTGGCGGCCTTGTGTTTCGCTCATGGTCTCCCTGCCTCATCCGGCGACCACGCAACCGCCGGACGCTCAACGCGATGGGCCTGGTGGATGTCCCCGCAGGCCGACCGCACGCGAAATTCGATGGTGAAATCCGGCCCCGCCGCGCGCAGCGCCTCGACCGCCGCAGCCCACGCTGCGTCGGGCGCGTCGTCCTGGGGCGGGATCGCGCCGCGCAGCACAGCGTGACTCAGGATGCGGTAGAAGTCCCACACCCAGGCCACCTGCACATGACGGGCCGGGTCATAACCGCTCCAGACAACCTGGCGCTTGTCCTGCTGGTGCAGCACTAGGTCGAGGTCCAGGAAGGCCAGCGCCACTTCGCCCGCCGGGTCGCGCAGCAGCGCCTCGACGCACAGCGTGGCCCGGCCCTCGGGGGGCGCGCTCGTCAGCGGGTGCGGGTAGCGCGGCACGCCCGCCCGCCCGTAGCAGGCGTAGTTGGCCGTCGCCACCGATTGCAGCAAGGCCGTTGCCTGGACGACCAGCCAGGTCTCTGGCGCGGCTCCTCCCTTGATGGGCCGGGCAGGCAGCCGCTTGCCCTGGTGTGTGAGACTCACAACCTCGTCCCTTCCCGGCAGCGCGCCCGCCCTACAGCGGGATATTCCCGTGTTTCCTGGGCGGGTTGCTGTCGCGCTTGTTCTGCAGCATCCCCAGCGCGTTGATCAGGTGGGGGCGCGTCTCGGAAGGCACGATCACGTCGTCAATGTAGCCGCGCGCCGCCGCCACATACGGGTTAGCGAAGCGTTCGCGGTAATCCTCCACCAGCTCTGCCTTGCGCGCCGCCGGGTCGTCGGCCTCCATCAGCTCGCGGCGAAAGATGATGCTCACCGCGCCGTCCGGCCCCATGACGGCCAGCTCCGCCGTCGGCCAGGCCAGGTTGAGGTCGCTGCGGATGTGCTTGCTGTTCATGACGCAGTAAGCCCCGCCATACGCCTTGCGCGTGACGACGGTGATCTTGGGCACGGTCGCCTCGCAGTACGCATAGAGCAGCTTGGCCCCGGCGCGGATGATCCCGCCGTGCTCCTGATCTGTGCCGGGCATGAAGCCGGGCACGTCCTCGAAGGTGATGATCGGGATGTTGAAACAGTCGCAGAAGCGGATGAAGCGCGCCGCCTTCTCGCTGGCTTTGATGTCCAGCACGCCGGCCAGCACCGCCGGCTGGTTGGCGACGATGCCCACGCTGAAGCCGCCCAGCCGGGCAAAGCCGACGACGATGTTCTGCGCGTAGTGCTCGTGAATCTCAAAAAAGCGCCCCTCGTCGGCCACCAGCCGGATCACATCCTTGATGTTGTAGGGCTTGCTGGGATCGTCGGGGACGATGTCGTTCAGCGCGTCCTCAGTGCGCAGCGGATCGTCCTTGCTCGGCTCGAAGGGTGGGTCTTCCATGTTGTTCTGCGGCATGTAGCCCAGAATCTCGCGGATGAGGAAGAGCGCGTCCTCTTCGCTGTTGGCCGCCACGTGGCTCACCCCGCTGAGCGTGTTGTGAGTCATGGCCCCGCCCAGCTCCTCGAAGGTGACATCTTCGTGCGTCACTGCGCGCACCACGTCCGGCCCGGTGACAAACATGTACGACGTGTCTTTGACCATGAACACGAAATCGGTCAGGGCCGGGCTGTAGACCGCGCCCCCTGCGCACGGCCCCATGATCACGCTGATCTGCGGGATCACGCCGCTGGCCAGCGTGTTGCGCAGGAAGATGTCGGCGTAGCCGCCCAGGCTGACCACGCCCTCCTGAATGCGCGCCCCGCCGGAGTCGTTGAGGCCGATGACCGGCGCGCCGTTTTTCATGGCCATTTCCATGATCTTGCAGATTTTCTCGGCGTGCACTTCGCTCAGCGAGCCGCCCATCACCGTGAAGTCCTGCGAGAAGACGTAGATCAGCCGCCCGTTGATCGTCCCCCAGCCGGTGACGACGCTGTCGCCGAGAAACTGCTTGTCCGGCTCGTCCATGCCGAAGTTGCGCTCGCGGTGTACGACAAACGCATCCGTCTCGCGGAAGCTGCCCGGATCGAGCAGCAGGTCGAGCCGCTCGCGGGCGGTCAGCTTGCCGGACTTGTGCTGCTTCTCCACGCGATCCGGGCCACCGCCCGCCGCGCTTTGCAGTCGCATCTGGTTGAGTTGTTCAATTCTGGGATTCGTTGTCGCCATCAGGCTCACTCTCCGCGATTCGTCCGCCTTGCCCGCCGCCAGGCACAACGCCCGGCACCTCGAACGCGGCGCGCACGCGCCGCCAGCGCATCACCCAGGCCACCGCCCCAACCAGCAGCGCGACCAGCGCCGCCTGAAAGACGATGCGCTGCCGGGCGAAGTCAGCGCGGGCAAAGCCAATAGTCCATAACACGCCAAACGCGCCGTAGTTGCTCAGCGCGAGCACGAGCCAGCGGCGCGCCCAGCGCTGGCGCCGGGCCAATCCCACGCCCAACGCCAGCAGCAACGCGGCCCAGCCCAGCGCCAGGGCCGCGCGCAGCAATGGCGGGTAGGAAACCCCCAGCGCGCGGTAGTGCCCGGCGTGCCAGGCGTGGTCGAGCGCCAGCGCCAGGTTCGCGACTCCGACGAGGATCACAACCAGGCTGAGCGCCCACAGAGTCCAGGGCCGGCGCGGGCGGTGCGTTCCATCAGACATGTGCGGGCATTATAGCCCAGGCCCAGGTCGCGATCCAACCGGCGGCGGCGATCTGCGCGCCTGCACTCAGACTTCCGAAGTTCTGGAAACTTCGGAAGTCCGCTGCGGCGCCCCACCCCTCTCTGATTCCGCCGGTGTACGTAGGTCTCCCGCTTGCTGCTATAATAGAGTCAGGCCGCCAAGCTGAGCGGCACACCGGCGTGGTGCATGAGTAGCCACACGGCGGGGTACGCGCTATCCCGCCCTCACCCTGGTATCGAAGGCAGACCTTGCACAGAGATAGAAGGGAGCGAGACATGTCCACACGAGGCATTTACAGCCGGGATGGCGAAGTCTTCGGATACGTGGAAGGCACGCGCCTCTATGACCTCAACGGCAACCTGACCGGGGTCATACGCGGGCGCACCGTTTACGACCTGCACGGCAACCGGCACTGGATCATCAATCGCGACGCTCTGCTAGACGTGCGCGGCAGAGTGATCGGCTACCTGGGCGAGTCCGTTTCCCAGGCGCACCGCTGATCCTTCGCAGAGGGAGAACATTCATGACAGCACCAGAGATCAAGAAGCTCAACTCGATGCGCTTCCTGGAGGCGCATGACGTCGCCTACGAAACCCACACCTACAACGAGAGCATCAGCGACGGGATCGGCGCGGCCCAGGCGATGGGCTTCCCCCCGTCCCAGGTCTACAAGACGCTCGTCGTGCAGCTCAAAGACAACGAACACGCCCTGGTGATGATCGCCGCCGACCAGGAGCTTGATCTCAAACGCTTCGCCAAGTCCATCGGGCAGAAGAAAGCGACCATGCCCACCAAACGCGGCGCCGAGATGGTCACCGGCCTGCGCACCGGCGGCATCGGCGCGCTGGCCCTCACCCACAAGCGGTGGGGTGTCTACCTGGATGAGGCCGCTAAACAGCACGAGTCCATCCTGGTCAACGCCGGGCAGCGCGGGGTCAACGTGCAGGTGAAGGTGGACGACCTGGTGCGCGCACTCAACGCCAGGCTGCTGGCGCTCACCGCGCCGGATGCCGCAGCCGAGGCGAGCGAGTAGGGGGACTCTGGCCGCGCCCCGTGCAATCCGCTCTCAGACAGAGACTTCCGAAGCCTGTGCAGACTTCGGAAGTCTTGTTCATGCGCTCGTGCTCCCTGGCAGCATACCATCTGCCGGGGCAAGAAATGATTTCCGGCGCTGCTTCGCCGCGCCCCGGTCAACTCTTCGCCATGTACCCGCGCAGCTTGCTGGCCAGGTTGCTCAGCGGCATGGTTTGCAGCCAGACCTTGCCCGGCCCGGTGATCGTCGCCAGGAACAGCCCCTCGCCGCCGCCCAGCCAGTTCATCACCCCCTTGATCATGGTGATGTCGTAGTCGCAGGTCGGCTCGTACATGGCAATATGGCCGGGATCGATCTTCAGCCGCTCGCCCGCCTTCAGGTCATAGAGCTGCACTTCACCCGCGATCTCGACGAAGGCTGTGCCCGGCCCGGTCAGCTTCTGCAGGATGAAGCCCTCGCCGCCAAACAGCCCCGTGCCCAGCCGCTTGCGGAAGTGCATCGCCAGGTCAACCTCGTCCTCGGCGCACATGAAGGCGTCTTTCTGGCAGATGATGCTGTGCCCGGCTTTCAGGGTGAGCGGGATCACTTTGCCGGGACTCTCCGGCGTAAAGGTGATCACACCCTGCGGTGCGGTACAGGTGTAGGTGGTCATGAACAGGCTCTCGCCGGAGAGCATCCGCCCCAGCGACTTGCCAATTCCGCCGCGCCCGCTGGTCTTCATGTCAATGCCGTCACTCATCCAGGCCATGCCGCCGGACTCGGTGTAGATCGCCTCGCCCTGGCTGAGCCGGATCTCAAGCGCCTGCATGACCGTGCCGTGAATGGTGTACTCCATCGTTCAGCCTCCTCGGGGTTCCGATGCCTCGCCCGGTGCAACGGGCGAGCGCATCACTTGAACATGTCCAGCACGTCGCCCGTATTGCCGAGCGTGCGCGAGCTTTTGTTCTGCGTGCCCATTGACGCGGCCAGCTTGCGGGCCAGGTTGCTCAGCGGCAGGGTTTGCAGCCAGACCTTGCCCGGCCCGGTGATCGTCGCCAGGAACAGCCCCTCGCCGCCGCCCAGCCAGTTCATCACCCCCTTGATCATGGTGATGTCGTAATCGCAGGTCGGCTCGTACATGGCAATATGGCCGGGATCGATCTTCAGCCGCTCGCCCGCCTTCAGGTCATAGAGCTGCACTTCACCCGCGATCTCGACGAAGGCCGTGCCCGGCCCGGTCAGCTTCTGCAGGATGAAGCCCTCGCCGCCAAACAGCCCCGTGCCCAGCCGCTTGCGGAAGTGCATCGCCAGGTCAACCTCGTCCTCGGCGCACATAAAGGCGTCTCTCTGGCAGATCATCGAGTAGCCCGCCCGCAGTTGCAGCGGGATGATCTTGCCCGGCGCTTCGGGCGTGAAGGTGATCACGCCCTGCGGCGCGGTGCAGGTGTAGGTGGTCATGAACAGGCTCTCGCCGGAGAGCATCCGCCCCAGCGATTTGCCGATCCCGCCGCGCCCGCTGGTCTTCATGTCAATGCCGTCGCTCATCCAGGCCATGCCGCCAGACTCAGTGAAGATCGCCTCGCCCTGCTGCAGGCGGATTTCAAGCGACTGCATGACTGTCCCATTGATGGTGTATTCCATGCTGTGCCGCCCCCGGTGTCTATTCTGACTGATAGTCGGAATTGTATCCTGTTCCGGGGCAGCGCAATAGTCGGCGCTGCCTCAAGACATACAGTCGCCACCCCCGCACAAAGAAGAGGGCGGCCCAGGCCGCCCTCTCTCGTCGTTCATCGTCGCCGCCACTACATCAGGAACATGGGCATGCCGAAGACGTGACGCACCTTCGGGCGGTACTGCTCCACATCGTACAGCTCGGCCACGTTGACGCGCTTGACGCCCTGCATGATCGTGCTCATGTTGATGTCGGTGTACAGGCCGCGCTGCAGCGCCACCATGCGCCCAAAGCGCCCCTGCTCCACCAGGCTCATGGCCATCTGCGCGTAGTTGGCCGCCACCATCAGGTCGAGTGAATCCGGCGCGCCAGAGCGCATCAGGTAAGCCACCTGCTGGTAGATGATATTCTGGCCGGTGATGTCCTTGAGCAGCGCGCCGGTGATCTGGCCAATGCCGCCCAGCTTCTTATGACCATAGGCGTCGGCCTCGCCAGTCTCGATGACCTCACCCTCAACCATGCGCGCGCCCTCGGAGATGGTCAGCATGGCGTAATTGCTGGGGTTGGCTTTTTTGTCTTCGACGAGCAGCTCGGCCAGACGATGCACATCGCACGGCACCTCGGAGATGATCGCGCGGTCTACACCGGCCAGGTAAGCCGCGATCAGCGATGTCTCGCCGGAGTTGCGCCCGAACAGCTCGACGACAGCGATGCGCTCGTGCGACCCGGCGCTCGTGCGCAGGTTGTGGATGAACTCCACCGAGCGCGTCACGGCGGTGCTGAAGCCGATGCAGTAGTCCGTGCCATACACATCGTTATCCATCGTCTTGGGGATGGCCACCACCTTCATACCTTCGCGGTGCATCCGCTCGCCATAGCCGAGCGTGTCGTCGCCGCCGATGGGGATCAGCACGTCAATGCCCAGGTGCTCCAGCACTTTCAGCACGTGCTCCGTGTAGTCGTAGACTTCGCGCCCGCGCCTGTCCGTGTGGATAGGCGCATCCACGCCCTGCAGGTGCGCGGGGACGCTGTCGGCGAGCACGTTGCCGGGGTTAGTGCGCGAGGTGTGCAGGAACGTGCCGCCGGTGCGGTCCACCGTGCGCACGCGCTGCTTGTTGAGCGGCATCACCCACTTCTCGCGCCGCTCCTTGTCCTTCTCGTCAATGTCGTAATCCAACAGGCCGGCCCAGCCGCGCCGGATGCCGACAATCTCATGACCGGCATCTTCCGCGCGGTACACGATCTGCTTGATGCACGGGTTCAGGCCAGGGACATCGCCGCCACCCGTGAGCACACCAATGCGCAACATAGCTCTCCTCCAGTCCTTGCTGCTTAACCGGTTCAGGCACCCATGGGGAGTACGGGACCTGGTATCCATGACAAAAGGGGCGTGCGGGTCACACACCCCCCTGATTATAACCAGTCAGCGGGCGCTGCGCGTTTGACAAAACTCACGAATCAGGGCGCAGGTGCGCCACAATGAGCACGACCGGGCAGCAGCGCATCATTTGGCCAGTATCTCGGCCATCGAGATGTATTCCTCCGAGACAGAGCGCTGCTTGGTCGTGGCATCGGCCAGGCTGACCGTGCCGATCTCGCGCCCGTGCAGCCCAACCATGATCCCCGACTCCCCGGCGAGCAGCAGCTCGACCGCCTTCACACCCAGGCGCGTCGCCAGCAGGCGGTCGAACGCGCCCGGCCCGCCGCCGCGCACCACATGCCCCAGCACAGTGATGCGCACCTCGAAACCGACCTCGTGCTGCGAGAGATACTCGGCCACCTCGTGAATCTTGGGCGTGGCTCCTTCGGCGATCACGCCCATAGCGTGGCTCTTGCCGCGCATGTAGGCGTTCTCCAGCACCTTGCCGATCTCTTCGAGCGTGGTGGGGTGCTCTGGGATCATGACGAACTCCGCGCCGCCCAGGATGCCGCCCATCAGGGCCAGGTAGCCGCAGTTGCGCCCCATCACTTCCAGCAGAAAGCAGCGCTCATGACTCGCCGCCGTGTCGCGCAGCTTGTCAACAGCGTCCAGGATCGTGTTGAGGGCCGTATCGGTGCCCACCGCCATATTGGTGCCCCAGATGTCGTTGTCAATCGTGGCGGGGACGCCCACCACCGGGAAATCCAGCTCGTGCAGGGCCAGCGCCCCGCGCAGGCTGCCGTCGCCACCGATGACCACCAGCCCATCCATGCCGTGCTCGTTCAGGCGGCGCAGGCCGCGCTTCTGGCCCTGGATGGTCTTGAATTCAAGGTTGCGCGCCGTTTGCAGGATGGTGCCGCCGCGCCCGATGATCCCGCTCACGTCGCGCGAAGTCAGGCGCTCGAAGTCGCCAGACAGCAATCCCGTATACGCCTGCCGGACGCCATACGCTTCCACGCCGGCAGCCGCCGCCGTGCGCACCACCGCGCGAATCGCCGGGTTCATGCCCGGCGCGTCACCGCCGCCGGTCAATACTGCGATGCGTCTCATGCTCGCCATGCACTATGACTCCTGTCCCCGAGCCGGGGGTCGTTGGCCACAACGACGCTGGATCATCCCCCGCTCCTAAACGACCGGCCATTATAGCAGCGCGCGCGGCTGGGCGACCAGAGCGTGTTAGGCACTGATCAACCCCCGTCCCCGCAAACAGGGCACGGGAAGCCAGCCCGTCCCTCTCTACGGGCGGGGAGAGGGCGCCGGGTGAGGGTTCAGGTGATCACAGGGCGTCGCGAACTGCCCACCGCGTCGAGCGCGTTGAGTTCACCACACGCCCTACAGCTTCCTGATCTCAACAGACTCGATCAGCGCCTGGAGATCGTCCCGGTAGTGGTCGAGCAGATCGGCGGGTAGTTCCATCGTCCATTGCAGCGCTTCCTGCCCCGTGATCGGCGTGACAAACGTGATGCGGGTCCACTGCGTGGGCGCGGTGATGTCGCGGAAGATCGGCCCCAGAGTGCCAGACGGAGTCACGTCGCTGCGATAGCCGCACAGCCCGCCCGCGTACTCGTAGATCGTGGACTGGCTCTGCTGGGCGCGCACGGCGCTGCACGAGAAATCGCCGCCGGTGGGCTGAGCGAAATTGACCGTGAGCAGGATAGGAGCACCTTTGCCGTTCGAATACGCGCCAGTCAGCACCACCGGGTTCACCTCGACGAGGGTGAAGTACGGGCTTGCGCTCTCGAAGTCCTGCCATGTCCTCTGCTCGTCGTCGAACTTGAGCGTCTCATTCAGCACGTCGCGCGCGAATCTCCATTTGTCATTATCGGCGTCGGCCACGTACCAGCTGCGCGGCACTGTCAGCGATACGTCATGGCTGCCGTCGGAGAGAACGACCGTTTTGCGCCCCGTTTCACCGGGCAGGAAGGATGCCGCCACGTCAATCACGGGTTGCGCCTGGGGCACCGCCAGAACGAGCACCGCCACCAGCAGCACCGGCACCACGATCATCACCACCAGGGCCAGCAGGCAGCTCCCCCAGCAGCCGCTGCAGCCCAGGCAGCCGGAACAGCCGGGCAGGCCACAGCCGAACAGGCCGCGCCGCTTCCTTTCGACGTGCTCCACCTGGACGCGCTGCACTTCGGACGGCGTCAGCGGCTGGCCCAGCGGCGCGTACTGCGAGTACGGCAGCGGCGAGGGTGGCGCGTACTGCCGGTACGGGTCTTGCCCCGGCGCACCGGTGGTCAGGCCCTCATAGCTCACTGGTCTGGGCGGAGGTGGCGCGTAGGTTTCCGGGGCGGGCATCGCCACCGGCGGGGCAGGCGGGCGCGAGCCGTACTGCTGCTGGAACTGGTCGAGCAGCGCGCGCGCCTGCTGGTTGGCCGGATTGACGCGCAGCACTTCGCGCAGCGCGCGCTGGTATTCGGCCTGGTCAGCGGCCACGGAAGCCAGCCACAGCCAGGCCACCTCGTTATCCGGCGACGATTGCAGGTATTCCTGCAGCAGCCGGCGCGCTTCGTCGCGGCGTCCGGCCTGGGCGTGCTCTACCGCCTGGTGAAGAAGAGAAGCCATGAACTGTGCCTCCTGCCGCGCGCCGCGCAGCCCGCTAACAATGCCCGCCACAGATGATCGCAACCCCTAGCATTATGCTCCAAATTGCGCCAGCGACCAAGTACCTGCGCGCGCCGGGTGTGCGCAAAAGTTGACGTCGAACCCTGGAGCAAAGGATCACCGCAGAGGTGCAGAGAGCGCAGAGGAAAATAAGTGATACGTTCTTCTCCGCGTCTTCTACGTCTCTGCGGTTCCAGAATCCCGCATCCCAGGCTGAGTCCTCGCCCGGCAAAGCCCCCTCATCCCCCCAACCCCTTCTCCCTCCAGGGGGAGAAGGGGAGCAAGGCGCAGGATTTCCCCTCGCCCCGGTGAGGGAGAGGGGTGCAGGGGTGAGGGGTTTCCAGGCACGCCCTAACGCACCCGGCGCCGGAGCAAAGGATCACCGCAGAAGCGCAGAGAGCGCAGAGGAAAATAAGTGATACGTTCTTCTCCGCGTCTCTGCGGTTCCAGAATCCCGCATCCCAGGCCGAGTCCCCGCCGCGCGGGGGTGAGGTCAGCCAGGGCGCAGCGTTCCCACCGTCTTCCCGGCGCTCGCCAGGTTCTCCGCGCCGGCGCGGTTGACAATGCCCCGCCCTGCCGCGATAATCGCCCGCATGTCTACACTCACCGTGCGCCGGCTGATCCCGGCGGCTCTGCTGATCGCCCTGACCGCGGGCGCGTGCAACTTCGCCACGCAGCCGGACCCGATCATCATCACCGCCACGCCGAGCAACGCCGCCCTGCTCAACCCGGCGACGCCGACCGTCCCCTATGTCACGCCAACGCCCGCCTTTGTGCCCACGCCCACCCTGCCGCCGGGCGTGGCCTTCACCGACGCCGAGCAGGCCCTGCACAACGGCGATTACGTCGCCGCCGTGGGCTACTTCGAGGCGGTGCTGGCCCAGCCAGGCGCCGACCCGGCGCTGCGCGCGGCGGCGCGCTACGGCCTGGGCGAAGCGGCGCTGCGCGAAGGGTTATTCGCCCAGGCTGCCGACGCGCTCGCGCGCTTCATCCTGGAGAATCCCGACGATTCGCGCCTGGCGCATGCCACTTTTCTGCGCGGCGACGCCTACCTGGGGCTGGGCGAGTGGCAGCTTGCCGTCAACGACTTCCTGACCTACCTCACCCTGCGCCCAGGGCTGATTGACAGCTACGTGTACGAGCGCATTGGCGATGCCTACCTGGCGCTCAACCAGCCCGCCCAGTCGCTCGCCGCCTATACAAAGGCCGCCGACGCCACGCGCGAGCTGTCGTCGCTGGTCGCGCTGCGCGAGCGCGTCGCCGCCGGCTACCTCAACGCCGGGCAGCCGGCGCAGGCCGTCGCTCAATACGACGCGATCCTGGCCGTCGCCCAGAACGCGCCCTACCGCGCCAGCATCGAGTACCAGGCAGCGCAGGTCGAGATCGGCCAGGGCGACGTGGCCAGCGGGCACCTGCGACTGAGCCGCATCGTCCGCGACTACCCGGAGACATCCCCCGCCTACCGGGCGCTGGGCATCCTGCTCAGCGCGGGCCTGCAGGTAGACAGCTTCCTGCAAGCGCGGATCAACTTCGCCAACAAGGACTACAGCGCCGCCATCCAGGCGCTCAACGCCTACAGCAGCGAGAGCGGCTTCTCCTCAGTGGCGGCGCTGATGATGCTGGGCCGCGCCTACCGCGAAGTGGGCAACGTCCAGGCGGCGATCACCACCTTCCAGACGGTGCTGGACACCTACCCAACCGATCCGATCTTCGGCGAAGCCTGGCTGGAGCAGGGCCGCACGCTGTTCCTCAGCGGCGACGTGGCGGGGGCCATCCAGAAGTACATCGCGCTGTCCACGCTGCACCCGGACGTGCCCGCAGGGGCCGAGGCGCTGTGGCGCGCCGGGTACCTGTACAGCACGCAGGGCAACACCGACGCGGCCCTGGGCACCTTCGACATCCTCGGCCAGAAGTACCCCGGCACCACCTGGGCGCAGGAAGGGCTGTACATGGGCGCGACGATGGCTTACAACGCCGGCAAGACCGGCATGGCCGCCCAGCTTTTCAGCCAGCTCGCGGTGACGGGGAGCGGTGAGCTTCAGGCGGCGGCTTACCTGTGGGTGGGCCGCCTCTACCAGTTAGATGGCAAAGAGGACCTGGCGCGCCAGGCGTATCAGGCCGCCGCAGCCGCCGATCCGGGCGGCTATCACAGCATCCGCGCCGCTGACCTGCTGGCCGGGCGCGATCCGTTCGCGCCGCCGCCCGGCACTCGCTTCGAGTTCGACGAAGCCGCCGCCCTGACCGAGGCGGAAACCTGGCTGCGCGCCACCTTCAACATCACCCAGGAAGGGCCGCTCTATCCGCTGAGCGCCGCGCTGGAAAACGACCCGCGCATGGTGCGCGGGCGCGAGCTGATGATCGTCGGCGCGTCCACCACCGCCTACGAAGCCGCCGAGGAGGAGTTCGGCGCGCTGCTCAGCGACATGGAGGGCGATCCGCTGGCCCTCTACCAGCTTGCGCTCTGCCTGCGCGACCTGCGCCTGTACCGGGAGTCCATCGAAGCGGCGGCGAAGCTGATTGAGGCCGCCGGGATTGAGACCGGGCAAGCGCCGGGAGCCATCGCCCGGCTGCGCTATCCCGCCTACTACCGCGACCTGGTGCTGCCCGCCGCCGCCGAGCACAACCTCGACCCGCTGCTCGTCTTCGCCCTCATCCGCCAGGAGAGCCTGTTCGAGGGTTTCGCCACGTCCTACGCCGCCGCCCAGGGCCTGATGCAGATCATCCCCGACACGGGGCAGTGGATCGCTCAGCAGCTTGGCTGGCGCGATTACCGGAACAGCGATGTGTACCGCCCCTACGTCAACGTCGCCTTCGGCACCTACTACCTGCGCTACGTCATGGATAACCTGGACGGCCTGCCCTACGCAGCCCTGGCCGGCTACAACGGCGGGCCGGGCAATGCCGCGCAGTGGCTGAGCATCTCCGGCCCCGATCTCGACCTGTTCGTGCAGACGATCAGCTTCGACGAGACGCGCACCTACGTGCGGCGCATCTACGAGCAGTACAACGTCTACCGCGCGCTGTATGGCGTGTCCTGACAGGCCATCCGCAACGTCTACACGCCCGCAGGGGCCTGACACTGCACCAGATTTCGAGCGCCCACGCGCGTAGGGGCGTATGGCCATACACTTCCTGCGAGGGCGCAGCAGAGCAGCGCCCCCACCGCCTGAAGGGTTTTCTCACACCTTTGCAGTTGCCAAACCCGGCTGAGGGGGTATGATCGCTGTCAGGCGAGGCACCGAGCGCCAGAATCGCCCTGGCGCGCGCAGGTGGAGAGCGAGCGATGAGCCAGTGGTCAGCATGGCGGGCGTGGGCGTTGCTGGGCATCCTGCTGCTGGCCGCCCTGGCGTGCAGTGTGACGGTCACGACCGCGCACTTTGAAAACGTCCGGCTCTACCGCGAGGCCGACCGCGAAAGCACAGCGGCGCGCACCTTCTCCAGCGACGAGACCATCTTTTGCCTGGCCGACCTCAAAGACGCCGATGGCCAGGTGCCCGTGCGCGCCGAGTGGGTACGCCTGCCGGCAGAGGAGACTGACCCACCCAAAGAGACGGTTGTCCGGCAGGAGCTTGTGGCGGGCGACGGGCTGGCGATCTTTGAAGCGCCGCCGCCCGATGGCGGCTGGACGCCAGGGCCGCATCGCGTCGAGCTGTACGTGGACGATCACCGCACCGCCTCGCTCGATTTCACCATTCGCTGAGCGGCAGGCGCGGCCATCTTTTTGACTGGAGGGAGTTCCCATGAAGGCAGTGCTGCTCACCGAGCATGGCCCGGCGGAGGTGCTCCGCGTCGCAGCAGATCACCCCGTCCCGGAGCCAGGGCCGGGCGAAGTCCGCGTGCGCGTGCGCGCCGCGTCCCTCAACTACCTCGACATCTGGGTGCGCAATGGCTGGCCGGGCATCAAGCTGACTTACCCGCATATCCCCGGCGCGGACGCGGCGGGCACGGTGGACGCGGTCGGCGCGGGCGTCACGGAGTGGCGCGCGGGCGACCGCGTGGTGGTGAACCCGACCATCAGTTGCGGGCACTGCGCGTTCTGCCGCGCCGGGCAGGACAACCGCTGCGTCCATTTCGCGCTGCTCGGCGAGCACACCAGCGGCACGCACGCCGAATACATCACCGTGCCCGCGCGCAACCTGCTCGGCCTGCCAGAGCATGTCTCGTTCGAGGAGGCGGCGGCGGCCTCGCTGGTCTTCGTGACCGCCTGGCACAGCCTGATCACGCGCGGCAATCTGCGCCCCGGCGAGACGGTGCTCATCGTCGGCGCGGGCGGCGGCGTCAACACGGCCTGCCTGCAAATCGCCAGGCTGACCGGCTGCACGGTCATCGTCGTCGGCAGCAGCGATGAGAAGCTCGCAGCAGCGCGGGCGCTCGGCGCGGATGTCGTCGTGCGCCGCGACGTGGAAGGCGGCTGGTCGCGCGCCGTGTACCAGATCACGGCCAAGCGCGGCGCAGACGTGGTGGTGGACAACGTGGGCGCGGCCACCTTCGCCGACAGCCTGCGCGCAGCGGCGCGCGGCGGGCGCATCCTCACCGTCGGCAACACCAGCGGCGCGCAGCTCGAGATAGACAACCGCTACATCTTCGGCAAGCACCTGAGTATCCTGGGCAGCACGATGGGGCCGCACGCGGACTATGTGACCGTCATGCAACTGCTGTTCAAGGGCCGGCTGCGGGCGGTCATCGGCGCGCAGTACCCACTGGACGAGATTCACGCGGCGCATCGCGCGCTGGAAGCGGGCGAGCATTTCGGCAAGATCGTGCTCGCGCTGTGACTGGCCCGGCACCCTGATCGCCGGAACCTTTGCCGGAAAGCTGTGTTCTGAACAACAGACCGGTGACTCAACACCCGCTGCTTGTGACAGCACAGGTCCCATGACCAGCGCAGCCACCCCCTATGCCATTCCCCTGCTCCTCAGCGCATTAGCTCTGATGGGAGTGATCTGGCTTGCCTGGCAGCGTCGCCAGGTACAGGGTGCCACACGCCTGGGCTGGCTGCTCCTGGCTGTCATCATCTATCAGGTAGGGTACGCGCTCGAGCTGAGCAGCACCACCAGGGCATGGGCCTACTTCTGGATTCGGGTTCAGTACTTTGGCATCGCCTTGCAGCCCTACGCGCTCCTGATGTTGGCCGCCGTCTACGGGGGCGGTCAGTGGGTCGAGGCACGGCAAGTGCGCGTGGCCCTGCTGGTCATCCCGGCGCTCACGCTGCTGCTGGCCTGGACGAACAGCGCGCACGAGCTGATCTGGCGCGATTTCCGCCTGGAGTCGTATGGCGACGTATACCGGTCGGCCTTCTCGCGCGGGGCCTGGTACTGGGTACACATCGGGTACATCTGGGCCATCAACCTGGCTGCCCTGGCGCTGCTGGTGCGGGCCTATCGTCGAGCTTCTGGGATCTATCGCGGCCAGACGGCGGCCCTCGTGACAGGGGCGCTGTTCCCCCTGACCGGCCTGGTGTTCTACCTCGCCGGCGCCATCCCAGAGCGGATCGATCCCACACCGTTCACGCTGATACCGTCCGTGCTGATGCTTGGGTGGGGAGTGCTCTACTGGAAGCTGCTCACCATCATGCCGGTGGCGCGCGACACGGTGTTCACCAACCTGCGCGATCCGGTCATCGTGCTCGATCCGCGCGGCGTGGCCGTTGACCTCAATCCGGCTGCTGCGGGGTTGTTGAAGCGTTCGCCAGCCCAGGTGCTCGGCCAGGACGGAGACGCGCTGCTGGCCGGCTGGCTGGACCTGGCGGCGCTGCAAAGCGCAGAAGAGCAGGGTCAGGAGATCGCCATCGAGCGCGACGGGGTCAGGAGCGTCTTCGAGGCACGCCGGATTGCGTTGCACGCCAGAACAGGTCGTTCCATCGGCTCGTTAGTCGTGCTGCACGACATCAGCGCTCGCAAGCGTGCCGAGACCGAGCGTGAGCGGCTGATCGGGGAACTCGACGCCTACGCCCGCACTGTCGCCCACGACCTGAAGGGTCCCCTGGCCGTGCTGGTGCCCAGCAGCCTGACGCTGCGCGACGAATACGAGACCATGCCCCCGGCGGAGATCGCCGAATTCGCCACGATGATCGCCGAGACGAGCCTGATGATGAACGCCATCGTGGACGCACTGCTGCTGCTGGCCCAACTGGAGCGCGCCAAGGAGGTCGAGCGCGGGCCGGTCAATCTGGCTTCTGTCGTTGCCCGGACGCTGAAGCGCCTGGATCTCGAGATCCGGGAGGCCCAGGCCCAGGTGAGCCTGCCCGATGAATGGCCGATGGTAGTCGGCTATGGCCCCTGGCTGGAAGAAGCCTTTGCCAACTACGTGAGCAATGCCATCAAGTACGGCGGTGAGCCGCCCGTGATCGCCCTGGGCGCAGAACGCCAGCCCAATGGGGCCGTGCGCTGCTGGGTGCGCGACAACGGGCGTGGCCTGAGCGCCAAGCAGCAGGGGCAGTTGTTCACCGAGTTCACCCGGCTGCACGGCGCGCGCGCGAGCGGGCACGGCCTGGGGCTGGCTATTGTCAGCCGTATCATCGAGCGGCTGGGCGGGCAGGTGGGCGTGATCAGTGCCGACGGAGAGGGCAGCGAGTTCTACTTCATCCTGCCGGGCGTTCCGGCTGTTGCCAGCCAGGAGACGAAGCCATGAACACCAACCGCCCGCGCTGCGGCTGGGTGCCAACTGAAAACGCGCTCTACACGGCCTATCACGACGAGGAATGGGGCGTGCCGGTTCACGACGACCGGCTGCTGTTCGAGTTCCTGATCCTGGAGGGCGTGCAGGCCGGGCTGAGCTGGGAGCTGGTGCTGCGCCGCCGGGCGCACTACCGCCAGGTCTACGACGGCTTCGACCCGGCCAAAGTGGCGCGCTACGACGAGGCCAAGACCGCCGCGCTGCTGGCCGACCCCGGCATCATCCGCAACCGGCTGAAGGTGGCCGCCGCCGTGCAGAACGCGCGCGCCTTCCTGCGCGTGCAGGAGGAGTTCGGCAGCTTCGATCGCTACATCTGGCAGTTCGTGGACGGCCAGCCGCGCGTCAACGCCTGGCGGACGCTGGCCGAAATCCCCAGCGAGACGCCGCAGGCGCGGGCCATGAGCAAAGACCTGAAGGCGCGCGGCTTCACCTTCGTCGGGCCGACGATCTGCTACGCCTTCATGCAGGCGTGCGGCCTGGTCAACGATCACCTGGTGACGTGCTTCCGCTACGGCGAATTAACCGGCCCATGAGGGGCGCGCCCTGGACGAGGCAGAACACCTCTTTGCCCGTGTGTGAAGTGGGGAGACCCATGACATGGAAACGCGCCGCGCCGACCCGATCCGCCTGATCGCGCTGCGCCTGCGCCAGGACGAGCTGCGCCACGTGGTGCAGCGGCCCGGCGTCAACGAGGCGCTGCGCGTGACCGTCCAGTACCACGACGGGCGGCACCCCAACCAGGTGGCCACGCTGACGCGCGGGCGCGGAGCCGAGTGCACGCTGCTCGTCGTCTACGACAGGCCGGGCCGCGACGTGCATTTCGCCTACCCGGTGGCGCTGGAACGCTACATGACGCTGCTGAGCGCGCTGCGCCGCGCCGGGTTCGACGCGCTTGACGATCAGCCGGACGTGCCCTACTTCGGTGTGGACCTGTGGCTGGTCGAGCGCGCGTCGGGCAGCTTCTACCACGACGTGGTGCTCCAGCCGGAGAGCGCCGCCGGGCCGCACGGCGAGATCGTCAGCGCCATCCGCGCCCAGCTTAAAGAGGCGCTGCGCCCGGTGGTGGCCTAGAGGCTGTTCTGAACTTTGGCAGGCGGGCAGCTCCGTGCCTGCCCCCCACCCTCGGTTCTTCTCCCGCGAGGGGGGAGGAAGAAACACTGCCCCCTTCCCTCATTTGGGGGGAAGGGATCGGGGGATGGGGGCTTACCCAGCAGAAGTGTATAACAGGCTCTAGAGGCTGCTGAGGAGCTTCTCCGGCGGCCAGGCCCTACGGATGCCGCCGAAACAGCGCGGACGCCTCTTCCTCAGCGCCGCGCAGAATCTGGCTGATCTGGGTCACTGCATCGCCGCCGTCGAGCAGCGCGTTGGCCAGGCGGTGCAGCGCCGGGAAGACGTCGTTGTGCATTTCTATGTAGAAGTTGTTCGCCCCGCGCCCGATCCAGCCGCCGTATTCCAGCGCGTCCACGCAGCGCCGCAACTGCACGATCAGGCTGTCCACGCTGAAGCCTTCCTGTTGCAGCTCGTGGGCAATGGCGGCCAGCTCGTCGTAGTCGGCGCGGACGTGCTCAGTGGGCATAAGAGTCTCCTGTCGGGCGCAGGTCAGCAGGCGCGGGCAGCGCCACTCGCAGGCAAGTTGTGAGAGCAGCGGCGGCGTGGTACAGTGAGCGGCGCACAGCGAGTCATACCAGTGTATTTCAGTGTACGCGAGAACGCCGCGCCGCGCCAGAGGTGAGAGGGGGCAGGCAGGCATATTTCACGAAAATTTACGATTGGCTCGCGAGAGGCCGGTTGCCCCAAACCCCTCCCCCACAAGGAGGGAGGGGCTTAGGGTCGGCGCTCTTCTCCCTTCCCCCCTCGTGGGGGAAGGGCCGGGGATGGGGGGCAACGGCAGGCCCATGACTTCTCGAACGGCCCCCAGGGCGCAGCAGAGCAGCGCCCCTACCTGATCTGCGCCTCTGCGGTGAGCCTTCACACCGGGCGCGCGCGTAAAGGACAGCGCCATGAGCGATCATTCCGAGACCGAAGTCAAGCTCCACGTGCCCGACCTGGACGGGCTGGCGGCGCGCCTGGTCGCGGCGGGCGCGGCCCTGCACAGCCCGCGCACCCACGAGCACAACGTCCGCTACGACACGCCCGGCGGCGACCTCAGCCGCCAGTATATCGTGCTGCGGCTGCGCCAAGACGCGCGCGTCCGCCTGACCTACAAGGGGCCAGCGCAGGTGACCGAGGGCGTCATGTCGCGCTACGAGGCCGAGGTGACGGTGGATGACTTCGCCACGATGGACGGCATTCTGCGCGCCCTGGGCTACGCGCCGTTCGCCATCTACGAGAAATACCGCACCACCTACCGGTGGGGCGAGGCCGAGATCGTGCTCGACGAGCTGCCTTTCGGCAATTTCTGCGAGATCGAGGGGCCGCTGCCCGCCATTCACGCGGCGCTGGCTGCGCTCGGCCTGCAAGATCGCCCGCGCATCCCCACCAGCTATCTGGGCGTCTTCGCTGTGCTCAAGGGGCGGCTCGGCCTGGCCTTCCGCGATCTCACCTTTGCCAACTTCGCAGGCATCGTCGTGCCCCCAGAGGTGTTCAATAACCTGACATAAACCTCTCCGGCGTTCAGTTCTGAACAAGTTCTGAACAGGTGTTTACAAACTTAACGTAGATAGCGTACAAACTTAACGGGGTTGATAAGAGCGCGCACTTCGCAGAAAAGAGGTATCGGATGCTCATTGGCGGCATTGAAGGCGGCGGCACCAAGTTCGTCTGCGCGATTGGCGACGCGGCGGGGCACGTCCTGGCCCGCGAGCGCATCCCCACCACCACCCCCGCAGAAACGCTGCGCCAGTCGGTGGAGTACTTCCAGGCGCAGCAAGCCGCGCGCGGCGAAAAGCTGGCCGCGTTCGGCATCGCGTCCTTCGGCCCGGTAGACCTCAACCCGGCGTCCGCGCATTACGGCTTCATCACGCGCACGCCCAAAACCGGCTGGTCGTATGTGGACGTGGCCGGGGCGGTGCGCCGGGCCTTCCCCGGCGTGCCGGTCGGCTTCGATACGGATGTCAACGGGGCGGGCCTGGCCGAGCACCGCTGGGGCGCAGCGCGGGCCTGGCAGACCTTCGTCTATCTCACCATCGGCACAGGCATCGGCGGCGGTGGCATGCACGAAGGGCGCACGCTGCGCGGGCTGATTCACCCGGAGATGGGTCATCTCCAACTGCCCATCCGCGCCGACGACCCGCTACAGCGTGGCGTGTGCCCCTTCCACGCTTACTGCTTCGAGGGGCTGGCGTCTGGCCCGTCCATCGAGCGGCGCTGGGGCCAGCGCGGCGAGACGCTGCCGCCCGATCACCCGGCCTGGGACCTGGAAGCGCACTACATCGCCCACGCGCTGCTGGACATTATGACCGTGCTCTCGCCGGAAGGGTTCGTGCTGGGCGGCAGCGTGATGCACCAGCGCCAGTTGTTCCCGCTGATCCGGGCCAGGCTGGCGGCGCTGGCCAACGGCTATTTCGTCCACCCGCGCCTGGAAACCTTCGAGGACTACCTCGTCCCGCCAGCCCTGGGCGACGACGCGGGCGTGTGCGGGGCGTTTGCGCTGGCGCTGGCGGCGCTGGAGGAGAGCTGAGGATGAGCGAGCACCAGAGCGAGCTATTCCCGCGCGCGAGCGGCGTGCTGCTCCATCCCACGTCGCTGCCGGGGCCGTACGGCATCGGCGACCTGGGCGCGTGGGCCTACCGTTTCGTGGACTGCCTGGCCGCCGCCGGGCAGAGCGCCTGGCAGGTGTTGCCGCTTGGCCCGACCGGTTTCGGCGAATCGCCGTACCAGGGCCTTTCGACCTTCGCCGGCAACACCACCCTGATCAGCCTGGACGGGCTGGTCGCCGACGGCTGGCTGACCGCCGATGAAGTGGCCGAGCGCCCGTTCTTCTCGCCGCGCAGGTGCGACTACGCGGCGGCCATCGCCTTCCGCGACGAGCTGCTCTCGCTGGCCTTCGACCGCTTCGCCCGCGACGCGCAGGCCGTCGCCGCGCACGAAGCCTGGTGCCGCCACCCGCAGCGCGCCTGGCTGGACGATTTCACCCTGTTCATGGCCCTCAAGGAGTTTCACGGCGGGCGGCCCTGGGTGGACTGGTCGGAGAGCGAGATTTTCCGCGAGAAGCAGGTGCTTGGCGCGGCCCGCAGTATGCACGCCACGCGCATCGCCGAGCACCGCTTCCGCCAGTGGCTGTTCTTCCGCCAGTGGGACGCGCTGCGCGCCTATGCCAACGGCAAGGGTATCCGCATCGTCGGCGACATCCCCATCTACGTCGCCCACGACAGCGCCGATGTGTGGGTCAACCCGGAACTCTTCGACCTCGACTTCTACGGGCGGCCCAACTTCATCGCCGGCGTCCCGCCGGACTACTTCAGCGTCACCGGGCAGCGCTGGGGCAACCCGCTCTATGTGTGGGAAGAGCACCAGCGCACAGGCTACGCCTGGTGGATTCGCCGCATCGAGGCCATGCTCCAGGTGGTGGACATCGTGCGCATTGACCACTTCCGCGGCTTCGACCTGTACTACAAGATTCCCGCCGACCGGCCCACTGCCCAGGGCGGGCGCTGGGTCAACGGGCCGAAGATCGGCTTCTTCCGCGCGCTGAGCGCCGGGCTGGGGCGCGAGCTGGACCAACTGCCGATCATCGCCGAAGACCTGGGCGACGACCTGGGCGCGGCGATCGCGCTGCGCGACACTCTGCGTCTGCCAGGCATGGCCATCCTGCAATTCGCCTTCAGCAGCTACGAGGGCGACGAAAACCGCTTCCTGCCGCACAACCACGTGCCGAACATGGTCATCTACACCGGCACGCACGACAACAACACCGTGTGGGGCTGGTGGACGAACGAGTCCGGCCCCGGCGAGCGCGAGCACCTGTGCCGCTACGTGAGCAAGGACCGTGTTGACGAGCCGCACTGGGAGCTGATCCGGCTGGGCATGGCTTCACCGGCGCACACCTTCATCATCCCGCTGCAGGATGTGCTGGGGCTGGGCGCGAGCGCGCGCATGAACAAACCGGGCGTCCCGGCAGGACAATGGCGCTGGCGCTGTCTGCCGGGCGACCTGCCCGCCGACATCAGCGGCACGCCCTGGGAGCGGCTGGCCGCGCTGACGCGCAAGTACCACCGCGCGCCGGGTGTGTACAAAGGTTGACAGCGACTCGCCGGGTGCCGAGCATTTACCCCACCCCCGCTCGGCGCTGACGCGCCTCGCCGCCCTCTCTCCATTCGAATGGAGCGGGGGACAAGCCGAGCGCCGCGAGGCTGGGGGTGAGGTAAACCAGGGTGCAGCGGAGCAGCACCCCCACCCTGACCGGCTTTGCACGCACCCCGCGCGCCGGGTTAGGCGAGGGCGTCCTGCGGAGCGCTGCAACGGGGATCACGGCTGGCTGAGCACAGGAGCCGACAATGATGAGCCAGGTGATCGAAATCTTCGATGCAGGACGGTTGGCGCGTGGCTGCTTTGTCTGCGGGGCGCACTGCTGGGATTGCACAGTGGATGGCTGCAAGCCGGGCGGCGGCAATCGTGACGGAGACGTGCTGCATTGTAAAATCTGCAATACTATATACGTGATCAATCGCGTACAGGATAGCGTGCTGCGCCCAGCGAGGCCGGCGCGCACGACCAAATGACTCAGGAGGATACCTGTCATGAAGCGAACAATGGCCATTGCCGGGATGCTGGTGCTGGTGCTGGTGCTGGGGAGCGTTGGCCTGGCGGCGGCCCAGGAGGACGAATGCCTGCAGGTCGGCGGGCGGTGGGACAGCGAGCGCGAACAGTGCCTGCAAGCCAACACCATCGAGATCACAGTCCGCTACCCGCTGGAGCTAACCGGTCACGAGGTCATCAAGGAGGCTGTGGACGCCTACCTGGACGGGGCGCGGGCGGCCTTTCTGCAGCCGATGGTGGACTACGGCCTGTTCTCAATGACCGGCCCGCTGACGCTGGACATGCACTACGAGCTGTTCGACTTCTCGCCATCGGTGATCGGGATCAAGTTCACCGCCTACGAGTACACCGGCGGCGCGCATGGCATGACCACTTTCCAGACGTTCACCTTCGACCTGGACGCGGGTCGCCTGCTGACCCTGGATGACCTCTTCGCGCCGGGCACCGATCCGCTGGCAGCCATTGCCCCGCTCGCCCAGGCGAGCCTGGCGGCCAGCCTGGGCGACATGAGCGATGCCGACTGGATCGCCCAGGGAACCAGCCCCGACCCCGCCAATTACCAGGACTGGGTGCTGACGCCCGACGCGCTCACCTTCATCTTTGAGCAGTACCAGGTCGCCGCCTACGCCGCCGGGCCGCAGACGGTCAGCATCCCGCTGGTGCAGATCGCCGGGCTGCTGGCCCCGCAGTTCCAGCCAGCTCCCTAGCCAGTCACCGGGGACGCGATGTTTCCCCCCCCTGACTCCGGTGCCGCGCGCTGGCAGGCCGATCCCCTGGTGCTGGCCGTCTATCGCCAGGGCAAGCCGCCCGAACAGACGCAGCGCGAAGCCGACTACATCGCGGACCTGCTCGGCCTGGCGGCTCCGGCGCACCTGCTGGACGTGCCCTGCGGCGGCGGGCGGCTGACGGTCGAGATGGCCGCGCGCGGCTGCCACGTGACGGGCGTGGACAGCGAAGCGGCGCTGCTGGACGACGTGCGGGCAGCGGCAGCCGCGCGCGGGCTGGATGAGCGGATCAGCGTCGAGCAGCGCGACATGCGCGACCTGCCCTGGCGCGCGGCGTTCGACGGGGCGTACTGCTTCTGGGAAAGCTTCGGCTTCTTCGACGACGCGGGGAACCTCGCCTTTCTGAGCGCCGTCGCTGCCGCGCTGAAGCCGGGCGGCAGGTTCGTCTTCGATACGCACGTCGCCGAGACGATGCTGCCGCGCCTGGGGCAGCGCCCGTGGGAGCAGGTGGGCGACGATCTGCTGGTGCTCGAAGAGCGCGACTACGACCCCGCTGCTGCCATCATGACCCGCCACCTGACCATTGTGGGGCATGGGCGCACGGCGACCCTTGACGTGAGCACGCGGCTGTACACCTACCGCGAGCTGGTGGCGCTGCTCCGCTCCGCCGGATTCGCCGCCTGCGAGGGCTACACCTGGCTGAGCCTGGTGCCCTTCATGATGGGCGCGCCCCGCCTGCTGATGGTGGCGAGCAGGGGGTGATCGGGTCAAGCAAACATAGGGGGCGTATTGCGACACGCCCCTACGGGACGCTCAGAGCAGCGCCCTTGCAGACTTCCGAAGTCTGGGAGACTTCGGAAGTCTCGCCCTGAGAATGAGGCCGATTCTTTTCTGCGCTGAGGAACACCATGACCAACCCCCTACAGGACGCCAGGAACCGCTGGGAGCAGACCACCCTCAAACGCACGCTGGATCGCTCGCCAGAGCGCAGGCCGTCGTTCCAGACCTCGTCGGGGATCGAAGTGGAGCGCGTCTACCTGCCGGATGCATACACCGACGCCAGCACCTACCTGGACAGACTCGGCTTCCCTGGCGAATACCCCTTCACGCGCGGCGTGCAGCCGACCATGTACCGGGGCCGGCTGTGGACGATGCGCCAGTACGCCGGCTACGCCACCGCCGAGGAGACCAACGCCCGCTACCGCTTTCTGCTCGACGCCGGGCAGACCGGGCTGAGCGTTGCCTTCGACCTGCCCACGCAGATCGGCTACGACTCCGACGATCCGCTGGCGCTCGGCGAAGTGGGCAAGGTCGGCGTGAGCATCCCCACCGTGCACGACATGGCGCGCCTGTTCGAGGGCATCCCGCTGGACAAGGTCAGCACGAGCATGACCATCAACGCACCCGCCGCCATCCTGCTGGCGATGTACATCGCTGTCGGCAAGCGGCAGGGCGTGGAGCCGCGCCAACTGCGCGGCACGGTGCAGAACGACATCCTCAAGGAGTACATCGCGCGGGGGACGTACATCTTCCCGCCCCGGCCCTCGATGCGCCTGATCACCGATCTCTTCGCCTACTGCGCGCGCGAAGTGCCCAAATGGAACACGATCAGCATCAGCGGCTACCATATCCGCGAGGCGGGCAGCACCGCCGTGCAGGAAGTCGCCTTCACCCTGGCCAACGGCATCGCCTACGTGCAGGCCGCGCTCGACGCCGGGCTGGGCGTGGACGACTTCGCCCCGCAGCTTTCCTTCTTCTTCAACGCGCACAACAACTTCCTGGAGGAGATCGCCAAGTTCCGCGCGGCGCGGCGGCTGTGGGCGCACCTCATGCGCGAGCGCTTCGGCGCGCAAGACCCGCGCAGCTGGCAGCTCAAGTTCCACACGCAGACCGGCGGCAGCACGCTCACCGCGCAGCAGCCGGAGAACAACATCGTCCGCGTGACGCTGCAGGCGCTGGCGGCAGTGCTCGGCGGGACGCAAAGCCTGCACACCAACAGCATGGACGAGGCCCTCGCCCTGCCCACCGAGGCGGCGGTGCAGGTGGCGCTGCGCACCCAGCAGATCATCGCCTACGAGTCCGGCGTGGCCGACACGGCAGACCCACTGGCGGGCAGCTACGCCATCGAAGCGCTCACCGACGAGATTGAGCGCCGCGCGGCAGAGTACATCGCCCACATTGACGCGCTGGGCGGGGCGCAGGCAGCCATTGAGGCAGGCTATATCCAGAACGAGATCAACGACGCGGCCTATGCCTACCAGCGCGCCGTCGAGCGCGACGAGCAGGTCGTCGTCGGCGTCAACGCCTTCACCACCGACGGCAGCGAGCACACGGCCCGCGAGATTCTGCGCGTTGATCCAGCGGTGGAAGCGGCGCAGCGCGAGCGACTGGCCCGTCTGCGCGCAACCCGTGACAATGGCCGGGTGCGCGAGTTGCTGGCGCACCTGGAGTCGGCAGCGCGCGGCAGTGAGAATCTGCTGCCGCTGTTCGTCACCTGCGTGGAGAGCGACGCCACGCTCGGCGAGATCTGCGGCGTGCTGCGCGGCATCTTCGGCGAATACCGGCCCGGCAGCGCGTTGTGAGCGCGCGCCCGCATCCCCCGGCCCCTCCCCGGCCAAGCCGGGGAAAGGGGTGGGGCGCAGGGGCATGGCAAGCAGCGTCCTCACCCCCCGCCCAGACGCCTCAGCGCCGGCCAAACGCCCGCCTGCCGTACCTGACAGCGCCCGCCCTCGTGGTATGATTGGCGCGCGTTTTCTGCCGCCGGAGGTCATCACCATGCGCTGTCTTTCGCTCCAACAGGCGTCCGCTGCCCTGCTCGCCGTGTTGCTGCTCGCCCTGATCCCCGCGCTGTACGCTGCTTCGCCCACACGCGCGCAAGGCCCGTGCGACGCTTTGGTGGCGCCGCGCCTGCAGATCGGCGCGACGGCCCGCGTCATCTCGCCCTACGGCCTTAGCCTGAAGAACCAGCCCCTTACCGGCGCGGCTGGCGCGGCGGAGCTGGCCCTGCTGCCCTTCGGCACGGTCGTCAGCGTGCTGGAAGGGCCGCGCTGCAACCTGGGCTATGTGTGGTGGCAGGTGCGCCTGGCCAACGGGACGACCGGCTGGGCCGCCGAAGGCGACGCGAGCAGCTACTTCATGCTCCCGCACGCGGACACGCTGCCCCTCGTCCGCCCGCGCGACAACGGGGCCGCGCTGGACCTCTTCACGGTGGCGCGCGACGGCAGTGCCACGCTGCGCGGCACGATCCCCGTGGCACCACAGCCCGCCACGCCGGGAGACCTGTGGCAGCAGGTGGAGCTTGACGCGCTGGCCCAGGCGCTCGACGCCGCGCGCGCGCAGTGCCCCGAACGGCTGGCCGGCACGCCGCTGGAGGGGGTCACAACGCTCGACGAGGCGCGCGCCCTGCCCCTGCCCCCGCTCGAATACGATTTCTATCCCGCGCCGTCCGGCGAGCGCCTGGTGCTGGTGCGCCATCATCACCTGCTCGTCCCGCGCTGCGACACGGTGATCCCACAGCGCATCGGCATGAGCACAGTCAGCGTGCTCGACGCGAGCGGCACGGAGACGGCCCTCTTCCCCTTCCCGCAGCACGGCTCCGTGCCCGGCTCAGAGGACCTCTACGCGCCCTCCGCGCCGGACGAGTGGAGTGTGACGCTGGACGAGGTGATCTGGTCCTCGCACGAGCGCTACATCGCTTTCGTCGCCGCCTACCGCGACGCCTGCGCGGGCGGGCCGTGCTATCGCTTCCACCTGTACATCGCCAACCTGGAGACAGGCCAGCTTTACCTGCCCGGCGAAGGGCGGCACGTGGGCTGGACGAACGGCGGCGAAGGCATTGCCTTCTTCCGGCTGCTGACGGGAGAGGCCGGGCAAAAACAGGCGCATCTCTTCACCGCCCGCCCGGACGGGACGGCCCGCCAGGAAGTGTGGCTGCCCGGCGGGGCAGAGTACGTCTCGGCAGAGCGGCGCGACCTGGGCCTGCCCTGGAACAGCAGCGGCACGCGCGTGCTGGTCGCCAACCGGGGCTTCGGCGAGGTGATGCTGCTCACCCTCAGCGACCGCGCTTTCTCGCCGCTGCTGCCCGTGCCGGACCTGATGCCACAGCTCAACCGCCTGGCTGTGCACCTGGTGCGCGGGGAGTCGGCGCTGCTGTGGACGACGATTCGCGGGGATTTCGTGCTGCAGGATGCGCGCACGGGCCGCTGGGAGCGCCTGCGCAGCGAGCTGGCTTCGACGGGGATCGCGCCGCGCCGTGTGCGGCCCTTCGGCGCCGGAGACGTCGTGCTGATCGAGATGGCCGATGGGACAGCCTGGGTGCTCGACCTGGACGCCGACCGCCTGACGGCGGTGACTTTTCCAGTACCTTAGCGTCGCGATCCGGCAGTTGCCCCCTCCGTCGCCACCGGGATGGTGAAGTGGAAGGTCGTCCCCTCGCCGGGCGCGCTCTCGACCCAGATTTTGCCGCCGTGCTGCTCGATCAGCCCGCGCGTGATGGTCAGCCCCAGGCCGGTGCCCGGCTGCTCGCGCACGGCGGGGTTGTCGCTGCGGAAGTACGGCGTGAAAAGCTGGCGCAGATCGTCTTCGCTCATGCCGACTCCCGTATCCTGCACACTGCACTGGATCACCTCCGGCGCGCCCTGCGGGTCCCATATATTGCGCTCGGCCCGCGCGCGGACCGTCACCGTGCCGCCTTCGGGGGTGTACTTGTTCGCGTTGGAGACGAAGTTGGTCATGATCTGCACCAGGCGCACCCGGTCGCCCAGGGCAGCCGGCAGGCGCTCTGGCACGTCCACCGTCACCATCTGCCCCTTCTCGTCGAGCGCCTGCTGCTGGGCGCGCAGCGTCTCCGCCACCACCTCCGCCAGGCTGACCGGGGCGATCTCCAGGCGCAGGTTGTTGGTCTGCTGCTTGGTCAGGTCGTTCAGGTCGCTGACCAGCGTCTCCATGCGCATGACGTTGTGGAAGATCGTGTGCAGGAAGTCGGACTGCTGCGGGTTGACCGGCCCGACCACGCCCTTGAGCAGCAGATCGGTGTACCCGCGCAGGCTGGTCATGGGGTTGCGCAGCTCGTGGGCCACGAACGACACGAACTCGCTCTTGGCGACGTTGGCCCGCTGCAATTCCTGGAACAACTGCGAGTTGACGATGGCGGGCGTGGCGTGTTCGGCCAGGCGCGCGGCGAAGTCCAGGTCGAGCAGGTCCAGCGCGCCGTCCTGGTCGCTTTCCAGCAGCACCACGCCGATCACCTGCCCGGCGCTGATCAGCGGCACCGTGAGCTGGGCCACGCAGCCGGGCAGCGTCTCGCCGTAGTCGGGGTCGAGCGCCAGATCAGAGACGAGCGAGGGCCTGGCCGTGCGCACGACGCGGCCCAGCACGCCTTCGTCGTCGCGGAAGGTGCGCGCTTCCGGGCTGGGCGCAAACGGCGAGCCGGGCGGATAGCCGTAGGACATCACCATGCGCAGCGTGCCCTGTTCGCGCTCGCGCATGAAGAACGCGCAGGTCGTCGCCCCGCTCTTGCGCAGCGCCCAGTCCATCATGATGTCCACCACGCGCCGCAGGTCGAGCGTGCGGTTTAGCTCGTAGTCAATGCGCTGCATCGTGTCCAGCTCCTGCACACGCAGCGCAAGCTGCTGGTCGGTCATGTCGAACAGGCGCGCGTTCTCGATGGCGACAGCGGCCTGCCCGGCGAAGGTCGAGAGCATCTCGGCGTCTTCAGAGCCGAAGACCGTGCCGCCGCGCTTGTCGCGCACCTGCAGCACACCGATAGCCTGTCCGCTGGCCAGCAGGGGCACGGACAGGATCGCGCCGGGCGCGCCGTCCGCCCCGGCATCCGGTGGGGGTGCGTTGGCGATGATCGGCGCGCCGTGCTGCACGGTCTCGCCGGCCAGCCCTTCGCTCAGCGGCAGGCGCGCGCCCACCTGGTCCTGGTCGCCGCCGACGACGACGCGCACCTCCAGGTCGCCCGCGCTCTCGTCCACCAGCAGCAGCGTCCCGGCCCCCGACTCCAGGATTTGCACGGCGTTCTCGGTGATCAGGCTCAGCAGCCGGTCTACGTTGCCCATCTCCGAGGCAAGCTGGTTGGCGATCTCGTTGATGGCGGCAAGCTGGCGGGCGCGCTGCTGCATCTTGTCGAAAAGCTGGAGCTTGTCAATGGCGCTGGCGGCCAGGTTCGCAATGTCCACAAAGAGGTCTTGCTGCTCGTCGCTGAAGGTGACGTCCGCCTCGGTCAGCGCGGTGATCATCACGCCGAGCACGCCGCCGCCCGTGTCCGCCAGCAGAGGGACGCCCAGCCACGCCTTGAGCCGGGGGTTGTCCGGCGGCGCGCCGGCGGCGCGGCGCAGCGACTCGCCCGCGTAATCGTCAGTGCGCAGCGGCTGTTCCGTCCGCACCACCTCGCTGACCAGATCGGCGCCGAGCGGCCAGCGCCGCTCTTCCAGGCGGAGCACGCGGTCTTCACCCTCGTTGTAGAATACGTAATGCAGCGTGTCGGTCGTCACGTCGCGCAGGGCGATGGCGAACACCGGCGCGTCAATCACGCGGCGCGTCTGGGCGTAGATCAGCTCGAGCAGCGTGTCGAGGTCAATGGCGAAGTTCAGCGCGCGGCTGACCTGGCTGAGCACGTCCTGCACACGAACGCGCCGCTCCAGATCGTCCACCGCCTGCGCCCGCTCGACAGCCAGGGCCACCTGGTCGCTCAGGCCCTCAATGAAGCGCAGATCTTCATAGCCATAGGGAGCGCCGCCTTTGCGCGGGCCGACCGCGAGGATGGCGTTCAGCCCTTTATGCCCGCCCAGGCCCGCAATGACCGGCGCGCCCAACACGGCCAGGCTCGCCCGGCTGCTCACCACTTCCAGCGGCAGCGGGCGCCCTTCTTCGAGGTACAGCAGGCCGGGCCGCGCGCGCAGATGGCGCGCCAGCCCGCTCTCCGCGTCGAAGACCACATCGGTCAGGCGCTGGCCGGTCGCCGGGTCGGGGCGCGGACGGTAGTCGCCCGTCGCCGCGTCGCGCACGAACAGGATGGCATAAGCCGGGGCCAATCCCGCGTCCAGCGCGCGCACCAGCAGCCGCGCCACCTGGTCCAGGCCAACGGCGTTGGTCACCTCGCGCGAGAATCCTTCCAGCAGCGGCTGGTAGGCGCTGCGCGCACGGTAATACACGGCGTCAATGCGGCGCTGCAAGCTCTGGCGCAGCGGGCTGAAGACCAGCGCCACGCCGAAGATCGCCAGCACGATCAGCACGGGGCTGACGGCCAGATCGCGCAGCGAGCGACCCAGCAAGGCGGCCACGCCCGCCACCAGCACAAAGTAGCTCAGCGTGAGCAGGGCCAGGAGCGCCGCGTAGAGTCCGGCGCGCACCGCGAGGCGGTCGCTGTCCAGCCGCCCCCCCTGGACGACGGCGAACAGGGCGCTGAGTGGCAGCAGCACGGGGAGAGTCTGGGTGAGCACGGCCAGCGCCGGCACCCCCGCCCCGGAGACGATCAGCGCGGCCAGCCACACCGCGAGCGGGAGCAACGCCAGCAGCGCGCCGAAAGCCAGGATCGTGCTCTGGCTGCGCGCCGCCAGCGACGACGCCCGCCCCCGCCGCCACAGCATGACCGCCAGCAGGATCGCGCCGCCGAGCACGTGCGCCCCCAGGGCCAGGCCCAGGCCCAGGCGGCTCATGCCCGGATCGTGAGCAGCGTAAAGCGTGGCGCTCGCCGCGCCGATGGCCAGCGCCGCCACCGCCGGGGCCACGCTCAGCGCGGGCATCTGCTCGGCGACGACCAGGCGATAGGGCACCTCCAGCGCCAGCACGACCAGCAGCCCGCCGCCCAGCGCCAGCGCCACGACCCAGGGCCAAGCGGCAGTCTGCGCCAGCAGCGCGGCGAACTGCCCGGCGACGATCACGGCGAACGCCGCCGCCACCAGCGCCACCCTCTGCACGAACGGGTTGGCTGGCCAGCGGGCGAAGAGCAGCGCCGCCAGCCCCCACAGGATCGCGCCGGCAACCCAGCCAGGGGCGAAGTAGGCCGCGAAGTCGCCCGCGGGGAAGTCAACCAGCGTCACGCCCAGGGTGCAGGTGCGCGCGCCGCCGGGAGTCGCCGGGCCCGCGCACTGCGCACCGGCAGGCACCGCCCCGCCCGCGCGCTCGAAGCGCACGATCACGGTGTCGCCAGCGTGATGCCCGGCCAGCAGATCGTACAGCGCGTCCAGTCGCTCGCCAACGGGCAGCGCTTCCAGATCGGTGCTGTCCAGCGCGAGGAGACGGTCGCCCTGGCGCAGGCCGGCGTCCAGCGCGGGCCACGCCGCGCCCGCCAGCGATTCCGCCGGGCCAGCAGCCAGGTCGCGCCCCAGGAACACACCAAGGAATGGACGATCCAGCCAGGCGGCAGCCGAGGCCGCGTAGACGAGAAGCAACAGGCCGGCGATCAGCAGCGCGACGGCAGCGAGCGCCGGCGCCAGCCCGCGAACGGTCAGCCGGAAAGTTGAGCTTGCCTGCATCACACCGCTCCACACGTATCCAGCAGCACACTTGGAAGGTTTTGTCCGCATTGTAGCACACATCGGCCAGCGCGCGCCGGATAGAGGGCAGTTCAGTGCCGGGGCAAAAGATCACCGCAGAGGCGTGGCGGGCGCGAGCTAACCGGCTTCGCCCGGCGGCGCAAACCGCCCCCCTGTATCTCACGCAGCAATTAGGCGCGCCCCTCGTGTGGAGCGCGCCTATCTCCATCGCTATGCAGGGGCGCTACAAACGGCCCCGTTGCCATCTCCCCAGCCGCCCTTTACGGCAGCGGCCCTTCCAGAACCATCGCGGCTGCCGGCACATAACCGTTCGTGAAGCCACTCACGAACACTTCGTACCACTGCGCGCCATCAACACCGGTCACCTCGGCGACGACGAACCACGTCTGCCCCGCCGTTAGCACCGCGTCCAACGCCGTGGCGGGATCGGCCATCCCGTACACCGGCGTGTCGTACTGGACGTGCCCCATCACGCGCTTGTCCGGATCGGGCGGTTTAGGACCGTAGATGTCTCCAAACTTGATCCACAACTCGCCAGTGACGCAGTTGCCATAGACAATACCCTCAGCTACTGTCTGGCCTGTGGGTGCCATGAGAGCCCACGCCATCTGGGTCCAGCCATCTTCTGGCACGGGCATCATCAGCATGGAGCCTGAAAAAGAAAGGCTCGTGGGTACAACTACCTGCTGCACGGAGGGAGGCATCCAACTTCCACTACCGGATATTTTAACGCTCCAGCCAGCAGGAATATAAATATCCCCCTGAGCGTCGATAATTCCAAACCCGGTGTCGCATTCCTGGGCCCATACCGCATCGAACAGCTTGAGGCGTGGTAACGCCTCATCCGCTGCCACAGAGGGTACCAGTCCCAGGGCTAATACGGCAATCACTGCCACCACAACAAAACGTTTCATCGTGCGTTTCTCCTCATAGTTAATGAACGGCTGAGTTCTTACATCATACCATGATAAGATCCGCCTAAAATGAAATCTGTGTGAAAAATAACCCCTGTTTTAGATTTTCTTTAATAATCTATCTATATTAGATAATAAATAATTTATCGATCAGGCTCAGGCTCCTGGTCTATCACATCCTGCGGCTCCTCAGGCTCCGCGCGCACCCGGCCCAGGGTCATCGCATCAAAACCCGCTGCGCAGCGGCTCCTTGAGCGCACTCCCACCCAGCCCCACACCCCTGCACACCAATCCCCGTTTCCGGTATAATGGCCTCAAGCGGGCCGCTCGCCAGCCAGCCCACTCCACCATCAGCACCAGATACCTGAACGGAGCCAGAAAACCACCATGACCGACGGAAAAATTCGCGTGCTGATCGCCAAGCCCGGCCTGGACGGGCACGACCGCGGGGCCAAAGTGATCGCGCGGGCACTGCGCGACGCCGGCATGGAAGTGATCTACACCGGTCTGCGCCAGACGCCGGAGATGATCGCCGAAGCCGCGCTGCAAGAGGATGTGCAGGTCGTGGGCCTGTCCATCCTCAGCGGCGCGCACCTGGCCCTTATCCCGCGCATCATCGAGCAGGTGCGCGCCGCCGGCCTGGACGATGTGCTGCTGCTCGTTGGCGGGATCATCCCCGATGGCGACATCCCCACGCTGCTCGCGCAGGGTGTCAGCGCCGTGTTCGGCCCCGGCACCCACACCGACGACATCGTGCGCTTCATCCGCACCGCGCTGGCCACCCCGTCCGCATGACTCCGGCCCGCGCTTCAGCCGACCTGATCGCCCCCGTGCTGAGCGGCGACCGCCGCGCTCTGGCCCGGCTGATCACGCGCGTCGAGAACCGCGCGCCCGACGCCCTGGAAGCGTTGGCCCGGCTGCATCCGCACACGGGGCGGGCGACTCTCATCGGCGTGACCGGCGCGCCTGGCACCGGCAAGTCCACCCTGGTCAACGCGCTGGCCCTGGCTCTGCGCCAGCGCGGGCAGACGGTGGGCATCGTCGCCGTAGACCCCACCAGCCCGTTCAGCGGCGGGGCCGTGCTCGGCGACCGGGTGCGCATGACCGACCTGGCCGGAGATGGCGGCGTGTTCATCCGCAGCATGGCCTCGCGCGGCAGCCTGGGCGGGCTGGCCGCAGCGACCGGTGACGTGGCGCGTGTGCTGGACGCGGCGGGCTTCGCCGTCGTCCTGATCGAGACGGTCGGCGCCGGGCAGAGCGAAGTGGACATCGCGCGCATGGCCCATACGACGGTGGTGGTGGACGCGCCGGGCCTGGGCGACGACGTGCAGGCGATCAAGGCGGGCATCCTGGAGATCGCTGACATCCTGGTGGTGAATAAGGCCGACCGCCCCGGCGCGCAGAACACCGTCCGCGCTCTGCGGGCCATGCTCGAGCTGGGCCACCGCCTGCGCAACACCGGGCATCACGGCGCGGGGTTGCTGCCCGCCCCGCCGGAATCGCTCACCGCCGACACCTGGACTGTGCCCGTCATCGAGACTGTCGCCACCGAGCATACGGGCATCGCCGATGTGCTGGCCGCCCTCGACCAGCACCGCGCCCACCTGCACAGCAGCGGGGAGATCGCCGGGCGCGAGCGCCAGCGCGTCGAGGCCGAGCTGCTCGCCCGGCTGCGCGAGGCATTGCTGGCCCGCCTGCTGGCCGCTCACGACCCGGCCACGCTGGCCGAGACAGTGCGCCGCGTCGTCGCCCGCGAGCTAGACCCGGCCAGCGCCGTCCGCGCGCTGGTGGCCGCTGCCTGCGGTGACAGCGACGCATCGCCCGGCTAGCGCAGGTTAGCGGAAGTCTGCCGGCAGTTGCTCGCTGCTCCCCCACCCCAAACCCTTCCCCCGCAAGGAGGGAGAGGCAGAGTTCTCCCCTTTCCCTAGCTTGGCTGGGGGAAGGGGCGGGGGGATAGGGGTTGAAAAGTGCATAACATGCTCTAGCCACCGGAGAAGACCATGCCCGCACCGCCGCGCCGCGCAAGTCAACCTGCCCCCCGCACAACTACGGTTAACCGCCCCACCCTGTCTATGGTATAATCCGTCCGCACCACCTACAGTTCTGAGCACGTTCGACGTGTATTGTATGGCGAGGTCGCGCTTCTGCGCCGTCCCGCCCGTGTGAGGCAGTGATGTTCAAGTCAATTGCACGCGCCGTCTTCGGCGACCCCAACGAGCGCGAGTTGAAGCGTCACCGCGAGACGGTGGAGCGCATCAACGCGCTCGAACCTGACGTTCACAAGCTCTCCGACGAGCAGCTTCGCGCCAAAACCGCTGAGTTCAAGGCGCGCCTGGCCGCCGGCGAAACGCTCGAAGCCCTGCTGCCGGAGGCTTTCGCCGTCGTGCGCGAAGCTGCCGTACGCACCATCGGCCAGCGCCATTTCGACGTGCAGCTTATCGGCGGCATCGTCCTGCACCAGGGCAAGATCGCCGAGATGAAGACGGGCGAAGGCAAGACGCTCGTCGCCACGCTGCCGCTCTATCTCAACGCCCTGCTCGGCAAGGGCGCGCACCTGGTGACGCCCAACGACTACCTGTCCAAGTTCGGCCTGCAACAGATGGGGCCGATCTACCACTTCCTGGGCCTGGAATCGGCGGTCATCCAGAGCCGGGGCGGCAACGAGACCACGCACTCGTTCCGCTTCAATCCCGACTGGCCCAGCGACGACGCCCGCTTTCAGAGCCTGGAGCCGATTGACCGCCGGGACGCCTACCTGGCCGACATCACCTATGGCACCAACAACGAGTTCGGCTTCGACTACCTGCGCGACAACATGGCCCGCTCGCTCGATCACACCGTGCAGCGCGGGCACCATTTCGCCATCGTGGACGAGGTGGACAACATCCTCATTGACGAAGCGCGCACGCCGCTGATCATCAGCGGCCAGGCCGACCAGCCCTCCGACCTCTACACGCTCTTCGCCCGGCTGGTGCGCGACCTGAAGCCCAGCAGCGAAGAGAGCATTGACCTGGAGAACCCCGACGGCGACTATGTCGAGGAGCTGCGCACGCGCAGCGTCTACCTGACCGAGCGCGGCGTCGAGAAGATGGAGCGCAAGCTGACCCAGGAAGGCGTGCTGCACGGCGATAATCTCTACAGCGCCGAAAACGCCGACATGCTGCCCTACCTCGACAACGCCCTGCGCGCCCACGTCATCTATCACCTGGATAAAGACTATGTGCTGATGGCTGGCCAGGTGATCATCGTGGACGAGTTCACCGGGCGCCTGATGCACGGGCGGCGCTTCTCCGAAGGGCTGCACCAGGCCATCGAGGCGAAGGAAGGCGTCGAGGTGCGCCGCGAAAACCTGACGCTGGCCACCATCACCTTCCAGAACTACTTCCGCATGTACGAGAAGCTGGCCGGCATGACCGGCACTGCCGCCACCGAAGCCGGCGAGTTCGAGGAAATCTACAACCTCGAAGTGACCGTCATCCCGACTAACGTGCCGGCTGTCCGCGAAGACAAGCAGGACCTGGTCTTCATGTCCGAGCGGGCCAAGTGGAAAGCCGTCGTGGACGACATCAAAGAACGACAGGAGCGCGGGCAGCCGGTGCTGGTCGGCACGGCGGCCATCGAGACCAGCGAACGCCTCAGCAAGCTGTTGGAGCGCGCGAAAGTCGCTCATGAAGTGCTCAACGCCAAGCAGCACGAGCGCGAAGCGGTGATCATCGCCCAGGCCGGGCGCCCCGGCGCAGTGACCATCGCCACCAACATGGCCGGGCGCGGCGTGGACATCCTGCTGGGCGGCAACCCCGAAGGGCTGGCCCGCGAGCTGCTGCGCAAGCGCTTTGGCGTGGACGTGACCGCCGCGACCAGAGAGCAGTGGCAGGAAGCCCTGGCCGGGGCGAAGGCACAGTGCGCCGCTGATCGCCAGAAGGTGCTCCGCGAGAGCGGGCTGTACGTGCTGGGCACCGAGCGCCACGAAGCGCGCCGCATTGACAACCAGTTGCGCGGGCGCGCCGGTCGCCAGGGCGACCCCGGCGAAAGCCGCTTCTACCTCTCGATGGAAGACGACCTGATGCGCCGCTTCGGCGGCGAGCGCGTCAAGAACTTCATGAAATGGGCCGACATGCCCGAAGACATGCCCATCGAGCACGGCATGATCACCAAGTCCATCCAGCAGGCGCAGGTGCGCGTCGAAGCGCACAACTTCGACATCCGCAAGCGCGTGCTCGAATACGACGACGTGGTGAACAAGCAGCGCGAGACCATCTACAGCCAGCGCCGCAAGATCCTCACCGCCGCCCCCGGCGAGCTGCGCGAGCAGATCCAGCGCATGATCACCGAGCAGATTCAGGAGGCGGTCGCCCGCTCGATCCCCGATGATCCGCTGGACTGGGACCTGGAAGAGCTGCACCGCACCGCCCTCACTCTCTATCCCGTCCCGCCGGATATCACGCCGCAGACGCTGGCCCAGCTCAAGGATGCTGAAGAGATCGAGATGGCCCTGGTCAAGGGCGCGCTGCGCGCCTACCAGATGCGCGTCGAGCGCTTTGGCGAGGAATGGATGACCGAGGCCGAGAAACAGGTCATGCTCAGCGCAGTGGACCAGCTCTGGCAGCGTCATCTGACCGATCTCGACGTGCTGCGCGAAGGCATCGGTCTGGTCGGCTATGGCGGGCGCGACCCGCTGGTCGAATACCAGCGCCAGAGCTACGAGATGTGGCAGGGCCTGCAGGACGAGATCAAGAACAAGGTCGCCAGCGATATCTTCCGTGTTGCGCCCGCCGAGCAGCAGCGCATCCCGCTGCAACTGCGCCTGAGCAACATCCAGGCCGGGCGCGGGGCCATGCCCGCCGCTGCGCCCCTGCCAGGTGCGGCGGCCAGCGCGGGCGCGGGCGATGGGGGCCGCCCCCAACCCCTGCGCGGCAAGGGGCTGCCCACCACCAGCGAAATCCCCGGCCTGCCGCTGCATATCAGTCGCTACGAGAACGTGGGCCGCAACGACGAATGTCCGTGCGGCAGCGGCAAGAAGTTCAAGCACTGCTGCTATCCCATCATCCAGCGCAGCCGCCAGACGGTGGCCCAGAGCGCGGTGAAGCGGTCGGTGGGGCGGCGGCGGCACTGACGGCGCAGTCAGCCCTGGTATCTGGCCCGGGGCCAACAATGGTACAGTTGTGGGGAGACTTGGATGGCAGACGATCAGGACGCCGCCGCGCAGTGGATGGAAGACATTGATCCGCGCCTGCTGGACCTGCTGCGCACGCGCGTCAACACCTTCATCAAGTGGGATGTGGTGCGCTTCTTCCACGCCAACCCGCACACCGCCGACACCGCCGACAACCTCGCCCGCTACATCGGGCGCGACGTGCGCGTGGTGGAGCCAGAGCTGCGCCAACTGACTCAGGCCGGCGTGCTGGAAGCGGAGACGCTGGCCGATCTGCGCATCTACACGCTGACTGCCGATGCGGGCACAGCCTCCCTGATTGACAGCTTCGTGCGGGCCTGCGACGACCGCCAGTTCCGCGTCAAGGCGATCTACCACGTCATTCGCAGCCTGCGCCGGGAAAAGGGGCAGCCATGAGCGTGCCCCGCGTCCCCACAGGCATCGCCGGGCTGGACGAGATGCTGGCCGGCGGCTTCCTGCCAGGGACCGCCAACCTGGTCGAAGGCGCGCCCGGCACCGGCAAGAGCACGCTCGCCATGCAGTTCATCGAGCACGGCATCACCGCCTGCGATGAGCCGGGCATCATCCTGACTTTCGAAGAATTCCCCGAACACCTGATCCGCGACGCGGCCAACTTCGGCTGGGATTTCGCCGCCCACCAGGCCGCCGGGCGGCTGTGCGTGCTCCAGACCAGCCCCGAAGTGACGCTCGCCGACGTGCGCCGCACCAGCGGGCGGCTGGAAACGCTGGTCGAGCAGATCGGTGCGCGGCGCGTGGTGGTGGACAGCCTCAGTCACTTCGAGCGCCTGGCCGCCAACCCCGTCGAGCTGCGCTTGCTGGGCTTCGAGCTGATCAACGCCCTCAAGCGCATGGATCTGACCGCCGTGCTCACCCGCGAGAACCCCGCTCTGCTCGGCGAGACGAGCGAAAGCGATGACGATCTGGCCTATGTGGCAGACTCCTACCTGCTCCTGCGCTACGTCGAGATCGAGAGCGCCGTGCACAAGGCGCTGCTGGTGCTCAAGCAGCGCGGCAGCGCCCACGCGACCGACATCCGCCAGTATGCCATCACCGCGCAGGGGTTAGAGGTGCGGTCGCGCTTTGCGGGCACTCACGGTATTATGAGTGGTACACCGGTCATGACGCACACCGAAGCGTTCGCCGCCGCTTTTCTGATTCCTGGGAAGAAATGAGCGGGGCGCGGGCGCGGCAGAGGTGAGGGGCGCATGGACAGCATCGCCGTCCACCCGATCGTGACCCTGTACATCTGGCTGGGCGTGAGCGCACTTCTGGTGCTGTTCGCGCTGATTGCGCGTTTCTATGAACGGCTGTCCGGCGAGCGGACGTACTATTTCCTCTTCTTCCTGGCCATCACCCTGCTCGCCGGCGCGTCCATGCGCCAGATAACGCGCGACCAGCTCGCTGGCGACGCGCTGGCCGATCTGCTCACCGCCGCCGGGGGTGCGCTCGTAGGTGCGCTGTGCCTGCACATCTACCGGCTGATGATACGCGGGCGCTGATGAATGCCCGCCGGAGCGCGCTGCGGTCATGTTAGGTGATCTGGCTGTCCTGGCAAGCGCGCTGGCTCCCCTGGGGCTGATGCTGGCCCTGTGGGTGCTGGCCCAGATCAGTCGCCGGTTCGGCCAGGTCATGGGCCGCCCGCCGCTCTACCGTGGCTTTTACGTCGCCCTCACGCTGCTGCTGCCCCCACTGATCGTTCGGCTCCTGGCCGTTGGCCTCGCCGCGCCAGAGTTGCGGGCGACGGGAGGCAGCTCGGTATGGGCGCTGGCTCACGACCTGCCGCTGGCGGCGGCGGTCACGCTGGCGCTGGCCGTTGCCTGGCGTTATTGGGGCTGGCTGGTGCGGGGCCAGGAAGCGCGTGGGACTCCGCCACGCTCGCGGGACTGACACGGAAATGATGCGGTATGGAGAAGGTCGCCATCACCACACCACTTAACGCGGAAGAGCCAGCCCGCAGCCTGTCTGAGGCCATCGCCGTGGTGGATGCACAGGGCATCATCCGCTTCGCCACGCCGACCACCTCGGCTTACTACGGTTATCCCCTGGAGACCATCATCGGTGGCAGGGCGCTGGACTTCATCGCGCCGGAAAGCCGCGAATATGTGCGCGGGCGGTGGCGGGCGCTGCTGACCCACCCGGAGCGCACGTCCGACACCTTTTCGCTCTCGATGCAGACCGTCGAGGGCCGGCGCATCCCGATTCGTGCCACCATCTGGCGGCTGCCAGGCCGCGATGAGTTCCTGCTGATGCACCACGTCATCGAGCGCGTGCGCGACCGGCTGGATACGCTCTACGCCATCCAGGCCGCCGTCTCGTCCATGCTCGATGTCGAGAAGCTGATGGAGATCGTGCTGCACGAGGTGCGCCGCCTCATCCCCTGCTCTAGCTGCGCCATTTTCTTCCTGGAGCGCGACGGGATCGTTCAGGTGCGGCGCTGGCACAACGAGGCCATCGAGCGCAGCCGCTCGCCGATCCGCGAAGTCTCGCCAGAGCTTGAGACCAGCCGCTTCCTGCGCGAAACCGGCCAGCCGCTGATCATCAACGACACGCTCGCCGATTCGCGCTGGCGGGTGCTGCCCTCGCACCGCCCCATCCGCAGTTGGCTGGGCGCGCCGCTCGTCCATCACGGGCAATTCCTGGGCGAGCTAAACCTGGACAGCCCCGACCCGAACCAGTTTTCGCAAGAGGATGCCGAGCTGGCCGGCGCGCTGGCGATTCAGATCGCCGCCGCCCTGTACAGCGCACGCCAGTACCAGGACCAGCAGCGCCATGCCGAGCGGCTGCGCGTGCTCAACGAGATCAGCCTGGCCATCAGCCAGCTAGACCTGACCAGCGTGCTGGAGATGATCTACCAGAAGGTCGCCGGGCTGATGGACGCCTCGACCTTCTTCATCGGCCTGCTGGACGCCGAAACCCAGATCGTGCACATCGTTGGCTCCTACGACTTCGGCCAGCACCGCCCCGACGAGTTCCAGGGCGCGGACGAAGGCATCACCGGCGTGGTGCTGCGCACGCGCCGCCCGCTGATCCTGCACGATACCGAGAGCGAGCCGCTGCCGCCGGAGATCATCGTTCAGGACGAGATGCCGCGCAGCCTGCTGATGATGCCGCTGCTGGTGCAGGATGAGATCGTCGGCGTGATCACCGTGCAAAGCTACGAGCCACACAGCTACACCCAGGACGATATTGACCTGCTGGAGACTATCGCCGGGACCATTGCCGTGGCCGTGCGCAACGCCCAGCTTTATGACCAGACCGTCGAGCGCGCCGACGAGCTGGCCAGGGCCAACACCCTCTTGCAGACGCAGGACGCGCTGCGCAAGGAGCTGGTCTACCAGGTGAGCCATGACCTGCGCAGCCCGCTGCAGATCGTCTATGGCTACGCGGGGATGATGCAGGACGGCGACATCGGCCCGGTCACCGACTACCAACAGGAAGTGCTGGAGCAGATCATCCGGCGCAGCAAGGCCATCGAGCGCATGACGCAGGACATCATGGCTGCCAAGCCGATCAGCCGCGAGACCCTGGAACTTGACACTATGGACGTGAGCGAGCTATGCGCCCAGGCTGTCGCTTCGGCCCAGGTCGTGCACCGCAGCCGCCCGCACCTGGCCTTTCGCGCCGAGATCGCCGAAGAGTCGATCCTGATCGAAGGGGATTACAACCGCCTGACGCGCGCCCTGGACAACCTGATCGGCAATGCCGTCAAATTCTCGCCGCAGGGTGGTGCCGTCACGGTGCGCGTGACGCGCGACACGGCCCGCCACTGCGCGGTCGTATCCGTCAGCGACGAGGGGATCGGCATCCCCGCCGACCGGATGCCCTTCCTGTTCGAGCGCTTCTTCCGCGCCCACCGGGGCCGCTTCGAAGGGAGCGGCCTGGGCCTCTACAATGTCCAGCAGATCATCCACGCCCACAACGGGCAGGTCTGGGCCGAGAGCGCGGAAGGCCGGGGCAGCACGTTCACCTTCACGCTGCCCCTGGCGGCGGAGGCGAGTGCCGCGATGTGAGTTCGGCGCGCGAAACGTTTCGCAGGGGTCCGTAGGGGCGTATCGCAATACGCCCTACGGAGGCATTTCGCCAGCAATATCACGCGGAGAGGGGACTTAGCACCATGCTTACTCCCCCTCTCCGTAAACGGCTCAGAGACTATTTGAGAAGCTGTTTTCCCCCACCCCAAACTCCTCCCCCACAAGGAGGGAGGGGCTTAAAAGGGTGTATGGTAAGCTCCCCCTCATCCCCCAACCCCTTCTCCCTCCAGGGGGAGAAGGGGAGCAAGGCGCAGGATTTCCCCTCGCCCCGGTGAGGGAGAGGGGTGCAGGGGTGAGGGGTTTCCCTCGCCCCGGTGAGGGAGAAGGGGAGCAAGGCGCAGGATTTCCCCTCGCCCCGGTGAGGGAGAGGGGTGCAGGGGTGAGGGGTTTCCAGCTCAGTAGCACGGTGCGGCCAGCGCGTTGAAGACGGCGTAGGCGTCCGGCGTCGTGCTGAAGGCCAGCGGGCGCAGGTACGTCCGCCACAGGCTCCAGCGGCGCAGCAGAGTCGCGTCGTAACTGACCCCCAGGCAGCCCTGATAGGCGACCAGGCTGCCGTCGGTGTGATAGCCCAGCATCACCACCGGCACGCGCCCGGTCTCGCCCACGCCATAGGCCCCGCTGTACTGGTACGCCCCGTAAAACAGGACGGTCTCCGTCGTATCCGCCCACCCCGTCGCAAACTGGTCGTAGGTCTGCGGCGGATTGGCCCACAGCGCGTAAGCGTCGCCGTAGTCGGCGCGATTGACCGCTTCGATGTAGTCCAGGAGCATCTGCTGCACGCTGCTGTACGATCCGGCGAAGCCCGGATCGCCATAGCACCACCTGTCGAGCGTCTGCTGCCAGATCGTCGCCGTGTCGGTCGGGACGGCGGGCATCGGCTCGAAGTTCGCGCCCGTGATCAGCCATTGGGCCATGCCGGACGCCGCCGGGTTGTAGCGCACGCTGTAGCATCCGCTGAAGGCGACGACCGCGCCGTTGGTGCGGTAGCCGATCAGCACGCCCGGCACACGCCCTTCAATGGCCGTGATCGCGCCCGGCTGGAATCCGCCAAAATATGCCGTCACCGATGCGGTATCGCCATAGCCGGCGACGAACTGCGCGTAGGTCTGCGGCGGGCTGACCCATTGCTGGTACGCCGGCCAGTAGTTGCGCGCGTTGATCAGGCCGTAGTAAGCGTACAGCATGGCGCGCGGGCCGATCGATCCGCCTGCGGAAACGCCTGCTGGCACGGCAGCCAGCAGAATCACGGTAATAACCAGCAGCATCGCCACGAGACGACGACTCATCGTTGCACCCCGTTTCTCCACAAAGATTCATCCATCCAGAGTATAGTGCAGGAAGAGGGTATTTGCCGGGCGCATCGCCCGTAGAGGGCCTGTCGCTGGCAGCGGTGAAGCGCAAAGAGAGGGCTTGCCTAATTTGCCCGCTCGATCAGGCGTGGGCTGTCGTGGCGCACGTCGTTGACCAGGCGCGACACGGGGTAATAGGTCATGTCTTCGGCGGGGTACGGGCGCAGCAGGGGCATGATCTGCGCCGGATCGCTGCGCGCCGGGTCGAGCCAGGCGTCGTAGTCGGCGCGGGGGAGGATGACCGGCATTCGGTTGTGCAGTTCGGCCATCAGCTCATTGGGAGCCGTCGTGATGATCGTGCAGGTCGTCAGCGCCGCGCCGCTCTCCGGCTCCGTCCAGCGTTCCCACAGCCCGGCGAAAGCGAACAGCCCGCCGCCCTGGAGCATGATGAACATGGGCTGCTTGGGGCCATCGGGCCGCGCCTGCCACTCGTAGAAGCCGTCCGCCAGGATCAGGCAGCGGCGGCGGCGCAGGGCGCTGCGAAAGCTCGGCTTTTCGTGGACGGTCTCGCCGCGCGCGTTGATCAGCCGGCTGCCGATGGTGGGGTCTTTGGCCCACGAGGGGATCAGGCCCCAGCGCATCATCGCCAACCGGTTCGCCCCGCCCTCGGCATCGCGCACGACAGTTGCCACCGCTTGGGTAGGCGCGATATTATAACGCGGCGGCAGGTCAGGCACGTCCAGCAGGCCGAACGCCTCGGCGAGGGCGACAGGATCGGGTTCGGTGAGCGCGAATCGTCCGCACATGCGTTCGATTATACGACAATTCGGCGGCGAATGCAACGATTTGGTGGTTGGTAGTGGGTTATCCGGGTGCGCCACTCCGAGAATCACCACGATCCTGCCTCAATCGAGGCCATTTGAGAAGCTGTTCTCCCCACCCCAAACCTCTCCCCCACAAGGAGGGAGGGGCTTAGCGAGCGCGTTTTTCTCCCTTCCCCCCTCGTGGGGGAAGGGCCGGGGATGGGGGGACAAAGGCAGACGCGCGACCTCTCGAATGGCCTTTGAAAACCGCCTGCCGATCACTGAAAACCAATAACCAACCACCAACCACCTTCCCACAAGATAGGACAGCCTCATGTTCACCCTCGGCGATATTCAGATTCACCTGGTCAGCGATGGCGTTGTCTGGGTCGACTCCGGCGGCGCATGGGGGCTGGTACCGCGCGCCCTGTGGAGCCGCTACCTGCCGCCCGACGAGCAGAGCCGCGTGCCAATGGTGCTCACCTGCCTGCTGGTGCGCGCCGCCGGCAAGACGCTCGTCGTGGACACCGGCCTGGGCGACAAGCTCAACCGGCGCATGATCGAGCTGTGGGGCCTGGAGCGCCCGCGCGGCGGCCTGCTCGACGGGCTGGCCCGGCTGGGCGTCGCCCCGCAGGACGTGAACCTGGTGATCAACACGCACCTGCACGCCGATCACTGCGCAGGCAACACGCGCCTTGCGCCGGGCGAGGCGGTCGCCGCCACCTTCCCCAACGCCGAATATGTCGTGCAGCGCCGCGAGTTCGAAGACGCCCTGCGCCCCAACGAGCGCACGCGCGCCACCTACTTCGCGGACAACTACGCCCCGCTGCACGAGCGCGGGCAGCTTCGTCTGCTCGACGGGGACACGACTCTGCTCCCCGGCGTGCGGACGGTCGTCACGCCCGGCCACACGCCCGGTCACCAGTCCGTGCTGTTCGAAAGCGGCGGGGAGTCGGCGCTGTTCGTCGCCGATCTCGCCAGCTACGCCGTCCACTTCGAGCGGCTGGGCTGGATGACCGCCTACGATGTCGAGCCGCTGGTCACGCTGGAGACGAAACGGCGCTGGCAGCAGTGGGCGCTGGACACCGGCGGGCTGCTCATCTTCCAGCACGATACGCAGGTCGCCGCCGCGCATTTCGTCGAAAACGAGCGCGGCGGGCGCGTGCTGGAACCGGTCGCGGTGGAGTACGCCTAGAACGTGCTATGAACGTGCACATCCGGCAAGGGAAGAAGGCGCTGCGTTGACCTCACCCCCAGCCTCGCTGCGCTCGGCCTTTCCCCCTCTCCATGCATGGAGAGGGGATGTCGAGGCGCGTCAGCGCCGAGACGGGGGTGAGGTAAACTCGCCAGCGCCAGAAAGAAGGAGCCTCATGCCCGAACTGCCCGAAGTCGAAACCGTCGTGCGGGCGCTGCGCGATCCGCTGACCGGGCGCACCATCGTCAGCGCCGCCTATGACTGGCCCAACTGCCTGGTCACGCCGGACGGCCCGCTCTTCACCGCGCGCATCGCCGGGCAGCCGGTGCGCGGCGTAACCCGGCGCGGCAAGTACATCCTTATCGCACTCGACCCGGACACGCTGATCATCCACCTGAAGATGACCGGGCGGCTGTACGTAGCCCCGGACAGCGCGGCGGACGAAGCCGATCGCTGGGTGCACTTCACCTTTCAACTGGATAACGCTCACCAACTGCGCTTCTCTGACGCGCGCAAGTTCGGGCGCGTCTACCTCGTCGAAGACCCGGCCCAGGTCGTCGGCAAGCTCGGCCCGGAGCCGCTCGACGACGCCTTCCCCCTGGCGGCGTTCCGTGCGCGCCTGGCCGGGCGTTCGGGCCTGCTCAAGCCGCTGCTGCTCAACCAGGCGTTCATCGCGGGCGTGGGCAACATCTACGCGGACGAGGCGCTCTTCACCGCCAGGCTGCACCCGTTGCGCCACGCCGACACGCTGACCGACGAGGAGATCGCGCGTCTCTACGCGGCCATCCGCACCGCACTGATCGCCGGCATTGCCCGCGAAGGGGCGAGCGTCAACTGGTACCGCAAGCCGGACGGGACGCGCGGCTCGGCGCAGACGGCCCTGAACGTCTACGGGCGCGCCGACCAGCCCTGTCCGCGCTGCGGCCAGCCCATCGAGCGCACGCTGGTCGGCGGGCGCAGCACGCACTATTGCCCGGCTTGCCAAGCGCGCCGATGAGGACGATACTGAAAGCGGCCTTTGTCCAGCGAGTTCTCCTGAGAGGGTGCTATGGCCGCTGCATTCAGTTCTCTGCCCCATACGCTTGCCTTGACCGAATCGTCCGGGGCGACGGACTTTCTGGGCCAGGTGGGCGGGCTGCTCATCCTCACCTGTGTGGCGGGCGCCATCTGGGTGGCGCTGATGGCGCTGGTGTTCATGCGCGCCTCCGAGCGGCGCCGGCGCGCCGCCCAGGGGCTTGAGCCGCTGCCCAGCCTGCCGGCCGCCTTCTACCAGCGGCTGACCGGCTCCAGGGGTTCTCGTCCCGCCCCGACCCAGCAGCCCGCCGCCGCCATGCCGCTGCCAGACGTGGGGATGCTCACCGGCGAGCTGCCGGGCGAGCGCGCACGCCCGGTCCGCGCCGCCAATCCAACCCCGCCACAACCGGCGCAGCCAGCGCCCGCCCCGTTGCCTGGGGACGATTCCGCCGACGAGATGCCCTTCACGGCCCCGCAGGACGAGCAGCCGCCCACCGGTGCGCCGCCGGGCGACGTGATCGAGCTGCTGCGCGTGTATCGCGACCTGGCCGATGGCGGGTTGATCGTGGCCATCGGCGACCGGGCGTTCCGCTCGCTGGACGAACTGCGCAGCGCCGAGCTGGCCCGGCGGTTCGAGATTGTGATGCGCGACCTGGACGCCCTGGCCCACCCGCAGCCAGCCGCCCCACTGCGCGCCAGCCAGGATCGTGATGAAGCCGATGACGAGATCACCTCACCGCGCGACCGCTCGATGCTGCGCCAGATGACGCGCGTGGCGATAGGCCAGCCAGCAGAACCCCCCCAGGAACAGCCCGCGCTGTCCATCGCCGACCAGATCGAAGAACTGCTGCAAGAGCACCTGCGCGAAACGCCGGGATTCGCCGGGCGCAAGATTCACGTCCGGCCCGCGCTCAGCGGCGGCGTGCAGATTGAGGTGGACGGCAAGTTCTACGAAGGCGTGGGCGACATCGAGGATGAGGAAGTCCGTGCGGCATTGGTGGCCGTCGTGCGCAGGTGGGAAGAAAGCCACTGATTCGGCGGCGCGCCCATGCAGGCCAGCGGGCTGCCGCGCCTGCCATCGCGGCGCGTAGAAGCGCCGTCCGGCTGCGCCCCTACAAAAACACTGCCAACACGCCTGCGAACAGCGCGCACAGCCCCGCCGCCGCCAGCAGCGCCAGAGCCGCCCACAGCACGCGCCGCCCTGTTCCAGGCAGGGGGGTGACAGCGTGCGCGCGCGGCGGGGAAGGCGTGTCAGCAGAGGCCAGCCAGGGGGCGGTGTGGGCCGCTGCACCGTCCAGGCGCTCCAGCTCTGCGCGCATTCGCCGCGCGACCGGGTGATGCAGGTCCAGGCGCAGCGCCCGCATCACCGCCTGGCGGTATTCAGCCAGATCGTCGGTGGCTGCGGCCAGCCACAGCCAGCCTTCCGCCGTGAGCGGCTCGTCCTGTGCTGCGCGGCGCAGCAAAACCAGCGCCGCCCGTTTGTCCCCGGACTGCACGAGGTGAATCCCCTGCGCCAGGTTGGGCGGGGGATCGTTATAGGTGCGCATAAAGCCGCCTCTGCTCAGGCCGCGCTCACTCCTCGTCTTCGTCGCCCTCGTCCCCGCCGGGCAGGTACGGCTTGAACGTCTGCAGGTAGGCCAGCGTCGCGCTCAGGTCGTACACGTCCGCCGGCCACTGCGCTTCGGCGCTCGGCTCGTAATGCCACACAACATCCGCCGGCCCGGTGCGGAAGCAGCCGATGGTGAAGAAGCCCAGCCGACCCCAGGGCTGCCCGCCGAGGGGATAGGGCGGGAAGGCGCTGTTGGCTGCCAGCCGGGCCTGCAGCGCCACCAGGCGCGGCGACCAGAACAGCAGCGGGTTGCAGGGCTGGCGGCTGCCAAAGCTGCGCTCGCCATCGGTGACCAGGTGCACTTCCAGGTGCAGGTGCGCGTTGTTGCCCTGCACGAGCACGTCGCCTTCATCGTCTACGTAGATGGGCCAGCCGGACGTGCCGATGATCTGCCCGGCGCGCACTTCGTCGCCGATACGCACCAATTCCGCCGTCGGGTCGCCGGTCAGGTGCCCGTAGGCGACGATGACATTGGACAGCACGCGCGATCCATCGGGCGCGCGGTACGGATCGGGCAGATAGGGACGCAGGGCCAGCGAGCGATCCTGCGCGTGCGCCAGGAAGCGGAAGTCCACGATCACCCCATCGGCGACGGCGATCAGCGGTGAGCCTTCGGGGACGAAGAAATCCACGCCGGGGTTCATGCCGCGCGTGCCCTCGTAGAAGAACGGCCACTGCTCGAAGGCGATGGTCGTGGGGCCGAAGCCCTGGAACTCCAGCATCGCCAGGTTCGCTGGCGGCGAAGCGTGCACCGGCAGATACTCAAACGGCGCGGGCAGACCCAGCCGCGTGGCCAGATCGGACATCTGAAGCGCCGCTGCGGGCATGGTCTGGCGGCTGAGCGCCTCTTCCAACTGGCGCAGCGCCTCGCCGCCCAGCGTCTCCAGCCTGGCCAATTGCTCCTCATCCGCCCCGCGCAGGCGCAGCAGATCGGCGGCGACCGCCCGCCGGATCGCCAGCACCGACGCCGACTCGTACCACGCGGCGGCGACCTGGTTATAGGCCGGGGAGCGGGCGAAGTCCGTATCCTCGGCGGGAATCCACGCGCTGCCAGACGCCCAGGGCAGGCTCAGCCACGTGTATTCGCCGAACAGCGCCGCGCGCACTTCCTGCGGCGTGCCCGTCGCCAGCTCGCCCACAGCCTCGGCGCGGCTGTCCGGCGCAGCGAAGACGGTGGTGCCGCCGGGCCGCGCGGTCACAGTCACATCGCGCAGGGGGATGGCGCTGTCGGGCAGCGCGGGCAAAGACACCGCCGCCCGCCGCACGCGGGGGACGCTCGTCCGCAGCAGCGGGAGCGCGCCCGCTGTATCAGGTGGAAGCGCCGCCTGCGGCGTCCCCCTTCAGCCGGGTTCCAGCTCCGAGCGCACCGAAGAGGCGATCTCCGCCTGCATGTGCTCGCGCAGCGCTCGCCACTGCGCATCGAACTCTTCCTGGATGGCTTCGGCAGCCAGGTTCTTGATCTCTTCGGGATCGAACTTGACACTCTCCCCGGCGCGGCCCAGCGCCCGCTGGCCTTTGGTCAGCACGCTGATCACCTGGTGCACCCAGTCGGTGCCCAGGCCCATCAGCACGCCGGCCAGGACGATGTCAATGATTTTGAACGTGCCCTCGAACCAGCCAGTAACCCGCACGTCCAGCGGCTCGAACAGGCGCAGGCCGGTGGCGAAGGCGAGCAGCACGCCCATGATGATGCTCAGCACCCCAGCGACCATCTTCTTGCGCTCTTTGTAGAGCGGCGAGTCCAGAATCTGCTTGAGCTTGGTCTCAGTGGTGGTCAGCAAGCTCTCAACGGCAGTGAGCTGCTCTTCCAGTTGGTGAAGCGGCCAGTCGGCGGGGTCTTTCGACGTGGGATCGCCGTATTCGGCGTGCGTGCCGGCGCTCTGACGGCGCAGCAGCGCGGCGCTCAGCTCGTCAAGCTGGTTGTAGGCCTGGCGGAAGTCCACCTTGACCAGCCCGGTGATGCGCGTGGCGATGCCGCGCATGGAGCTGGTGGCGTCCAGCGCTGCGCGTTGCGACCAGGCGAAGATGAATTCCAGCGTGCGCTCGATCAACGCCGCGCCGACCAGCAACGGCACCAGGCGCGCGGCGGCCTCGCTCAAATCGCCGGGAGCAGAACCGGTCGTTTCTCCTTCCACCGGCGGGGTGCTCTCCTCGCCCTGGGCCAGGGCCGGCGCGACCATCAGCAGCGCCACGATCAGCCAGCCAGCCAGCATCGCTATCCGAAAAGCCCGACGTGTTCGCGCAGACATGGGTCACTCTCCTTCGAAACAAGCCGTCAGCCGTCAGCGATCAGCCGCAAGTAAGGGCAGCGGCGCGGGCTGGAGGAGCCAGGCGAGCGCGCCCGGCCCACCCGTCGCCCAGGCAAGCAGGCGACTAATGGTTAGTATAATCAAACTTTGCAATTGCGAAAGTCGGGAATGCGTTCGCGTGTGAAGAGGTCGTCAGGCAGAGGCGCTGCCCGATCTGAAAGCAGACTGCCGAAGTTTCCGGAAACTTCGGCAGTCTATCGTCGCCCCCAGGCGACGCGAGAAACAGCGCCCGCTAGAAGAACGCCTCGTGCGGGGCGTAGGGATTCGCCGCCTCCAGCGGAATCAGGTGATAGTCGCCGCGCAGCACGCGCCGGGCCAGCCACAGGCAGAAAGCATCTACCGGCTCGTCCAGCGCTTCCAGGTCGGTCAGCGAGAAGTACGCCGCGCGATCGGTCTCCGCGCCATCAGGAGCAGGCTCGCCGGCGACGTGCTGGCACAGGAACAGCAGGTACACGCGCGGCTCACCAGACCGGCTGGCGTGATTCTGCACGCCCAACAGCCCGTCAACGCTTGCGCGCACGCCGCCCTCTTCGAGCGTCTCGCGCAGCGCCGCCAGGTGCGGCGGGTCTGGCGCGCCGTCCGGCAGCGCCCCCTGCACGAACCCCCAGGGCAGCGTCCACACGCCGGTCAGCCCCTCGCCATAGGTCTGCCGGACGAAGAGCACGGCATTGCCACACCGCACGACCGCGCCCACGCACAGCGTCATGCGCGGCGGAGAATCGGGCGAGTACGGCGGGGTCTGGCTCATGAGTCTCCCTCTTGATGTTCCTGTGCCCATTGTACGCGATCAGGAAATTTAAGGCCCGGCGCTGGATGACGGTGTTATAATGGCCGCAGGTCTCGCTTATTTGTTCGACTGCCACGCGGGGAGCGGGGAATACGCACCATGCCGGACGCGCCCAACTTCGTCCACCTGCACGTCCATACCGAATATAGCCTGCTCGACGGTCTGAGCCAGATCAACCGGCTGGTCGGACGGGCCAAAGAGCTGGACATGCCCGCCCTGGCCATCACCGATCACGGGGCGATGTTCGGCGTGATTGATTTCTACCGGGCTTGCTGCGCCGAGGGCGTCAAGCCGATCATCGGCATGGAAGCGTACCTCACCCCGTGGGGCCGCGCCCGCTTCGACCGCGACAACGAGCTGGACAGCAAGCCCTATCACCTGCTGCTGCTGGCGCGCGACCAGACCGGCTATAAGAACCTGCTGCGGCTGGCCTCGGCAGCCCAGCTCGAAGGCTACTACTACCGCCCGCGCGTGGATCATGACCTGCTGGCCCAGCACGCCGAAGGGCTGATCGCCACCTCTGGCTGCCTGGCCGCCGAGATTCCGCGCCTGGTCGAGCAGGGCCGCGAGGCCGAAGCCCTGGAGCGCATCGGCTGGTACCAGGATGTCTTCGGGCGTGAGAACTTCTTCCTGGAGCTGCAACACCACCACATCGAGCAGTTGCACGTCCTCAACCGCTGGCTGCTGGAGCGGCAGGGCTATGGCCAGGTCCCGCTCGTGGCCACCAACGACGTGCACTACGTGCTCGAAGAGGACTACGACGCGCACGATACCCTGCTGTGCATCCAGACGGGCAACGTCAAGGCCGAACGGAACCGGCTGCGCTTCGAGAGCCAGACCTTTCACCTGCGCACCGCTCAGGAGATGTGGCGGCTGTTCGGCGAGATACCAGAGGCGCTGACCAACACGCTGCGCATCGCCGAGATGTGCAACCTGAACCTGGATTCGGACGACTACCATCTGCCCATCTTCCCGGTGCCGGCGGGGCACAGCGCCGAGACGTATCTGCGCTACCTGTGCGAGCGCGGCCTGGGCTGGCGCTACGGCGCGCGGGCCAGCGAGCCTGTGATCCGCGCGCGGCTGGATTATGAACTGCGCATGATCCACGAGATGGGCTTCGACACCTATTTCCTGATCGTGTGGGATCTGTGCGAGTTCGCCCGCCACGCCGACATCTGGTGGAACGTGCGCGGCTCCGGCGCGGGCAGCGTGGCCGCCTACTGCTTGGGCATCACCAATATTGAGCCGCTGGCCAACGGCCTGCTCTTCGAGCGCTTCCTCACTCCGGGCCGCGTTTCTATGCCCGATATTGATCTGGATTACCCCGAAGACCGCCGCGCCGAGATGATCCAGTACTGCGCGCAGAAGTATGGCGAAGACAAGGTCGCCGCCATCATCACCTTCGGGACGCTGGGCAGCAAAGCGGCCATCCGCGATGTGGGCCGCGTGCTCGACCTGCCCTCAACCGAGGTGGACCGCATCGCCCGCCTGATCCCCGGCGCGGGCAAGCCGATCAAGTTCAAGGATGCGTTGGGCGACGATCCGGAAAAAGCGCTGCCCGACCTGAAAACGGCCTACGAAACCGACAAGACTGCGCGCCGATTGATTGACACGGCGCGCCAGCTTGAGGGCGTGACGCGCCACGTCAGCACGCACGCCGCCGGCATCATCGTCGCCGACAAGCCGCTGGTCGAGTACATCCCCCTGCACCGGCCCACCAAAGGCTCGCCAGAAGATGCGCCGGTGAAAATGGTCACTCAGTTTCCGATGGAGACCTGCGAGTTCATCAAGCTGCTGAAGGTGGACTTCCTCGGCCTGTCCACGCTGACCATCATGCGCCGAGCGTGCGAGATGATCGAGCAGTATCACGGCGTTCGCTACGATCTGTCGAACATCCCCTACCGCTCCGATTCCGACGATCCGGAGATCTCGCGCAGGATGGCCGCGATGTTCGAGATGCTGGGGCGCGGCGAGACGATCGGCGTCTTCCAACTGGAATCGCAGGGGATGCGGCGCATGTTGACCGACATGCGCCCGCAGAAGTTCGAGCATATCGTCGCCGGCATCGCGCTCTACCGCCCCGGCCCGATGGAAAACATTCCCGCCTACAATCGCCGCCTGCACAACAGCGAGGCCATCGAGTATAAGCACGAGAAGCTCAAGCCCATCCTGGAAGAGACCTACGGCATCATCGTCTACCAGGAGCAGATCATGCAGATCGGCGCGGAGCTTTTCGGCTACTCGCTCGGCGAAGCCGACCTGATGCGCCGCGCTGTGTCCAAGAAGAAGAAGGAAGACCTGCTCCAGCACCGCACGATCTTCATCGAGCGCGGCCCGCAGCACGGCGTAGACCCCGACACGGCCAACGCCATTTTCGACGACATCGAATACTTCGCGCGCTATGGGTTTAACAAGTGCGTCGTGGGCGAGACCGAAATCGTGGACGCAGCGAGCGGGCGACTGGTGTGCGTGGGCGATCTGGCCCAGGGGACCGCCACGGTCGAGCATACGCTCACCTGCGACCTGGATCAGCTTGCGCTTCGGCCCGGCCCGGTCACGCAGGTGGTGGCGAACGGCGTCAAGCCGGTCTACCGCCTGACGACCCAACTCGGACGCCAGATCACAGCGACCGCCAACCATCCGTTTTACACGTTCGACGGCTGGCGGCGGCTGGGCGAGCTGAGCGCCGGCGACGCCATCGCCGTGCCCCGCCGCATTCCGGTGGAGGGTCGGGAGGAATGGCCGGTGCAGGTAATCAACGCCCTCGCCGATTCGCTGATGCTGGACTGTCCGACAACCGCTCTGCCCGGCGAGGTTTTCGGGCTGGCGAACTCATACATTGATCATCTGCTTGCGCGGCTGTGGGATCACAGCGCGACCGGCGGCCAACTGACGACAGCTTCTCACCCCCTGGCACAGCAACTTCGGCATCTATGGCTGCGGCTGGGCGTCCTCTGCCGCGTACAGTGCGCAGAAAGCACGTCCACTATCACATGCCTCAGCCAACCAGCAGAGGGAGTGCGCTTCGATCTTGAGCAGGAGTCGCAGACAGTGTTTGCTGTTCCGTATCAAGATCGGGAGACCGCCGGTGAATCTCCGCTGCGCCGATCAGGTAGGGGCGCTGCTCTGCTGCGCCCTGTGGGAGCGTATTGCAATACGCCCCTACCGATGGCTGGAGAAGAAATGCCGGCCAGCAGCGATCCGGCCCTCGCCGCCAGCGACGTGTACTGGGACAAGATCGCCGCCATCGAGTACGCGGGTGAAGCGCAGACCTACGACCTGACCGTGCCGGATACACACAATTTCGTCGCCAACGACATCCTCGTGCACAACTCCCACGCCGCCGACTACGCCGTGCTCACCTGCCAGACGGCATACCTGAAGTGCCACTATCCGCACGAGTACATGGCCGCCCTGATGAGCGTGCACCGCGCCGACTCCACCAAGATCGGCCTCTTCGCCGCCGACTGCACTCGCATGGGCATCGCCGTGCTGCCGCCCACCGTCAACAGCAGCGAGCTGGACTTCAGCATCCAGGTGCAGCCGGACGGCCAACGCGCCATCCGCTTCGGGCTGGGCGCGATCAAGAACGTGGGCGTCGGGCCGCTGGAGCACATCCTCAACGCCCGCGCCGAGGGCGGCCCCTTCCGCGATCTGGACGATTTCTGCCGGCGCGTGGACGCGCGCATCGTCAACAAGCGCGCGCTGGAGTCGTTGATCAAGGTCGGCGCGCTGGACGAATTCGCTAACCGGCCCGCCCTGCTGGCCGCGCTGGATCGCATTGTCAGCTTCTCCGCCGACCACCACAAAGCCAAAGACGCCGGGCAGATGAGTCTCTTCGGCGCGGGGACGGGCGTCAGCTTCGGCGCGCAGGAGAGCATCCTGGCCAGCCTGCACGACGTGGACCCGATCTCCCCGCGCGAGATGCTCAACTGGGAGCGCGAGCTGGTCGGCCTCTACGTGACCGATCACCCGCTCAAGTCGGTGACGGGTCAACTTCAGCAGATCATCACCCACACCAACGCCGAGCTGATCGGGGCGGGCGAAGCGGTCAACGGCCAGTTGGTGACTATCGCCGGGCTGATCACCAGTCTGCGCACTTTCTTCACCAAGCGTGGCGACGCGATGGCCGTCCTGACCATCGAGGACATCACCGGCACGATCAGCGCGGTCATGTTCCCGCGCATCTGGACGCAGTATCAGGACATCGTGGGCGAAGACGTCATGCTGGTCGTCAAGGGCAAAGCGGACACCTCGCGCGGCGATATACAGGTCATCGTGGATTCGGCGACGCAGAACTTCGACGTGATCGCCGCCGCCGAACGCCCACCCAGCCTGGACGACCTGCAGCTATCGTGGATCGCCGACGAAAGTCCGGCGGCCCTCGATGAGGACGCCGACGGCGAAGACGACGGCCCCTTTGACGAGGAGACCGGCGAGATGGCCGCTGCCCACGAAAACGAGCAGCCCACGCCGGTGACCGAGCCGGGCATCCCGGCCTCAGCCGGGGCCAGCGCGCCCGACACGCCGCCGATCACTCCCCCTTCCCCCGCGCACAGCGCGCCGCCTTCGGGGCTGCTTACCGATCGCGAGATGCCCGGCTGGTTGGAAGAAGACTGGGCGGGCAGTTGGTCGCCGGAGCCATACGGCGACGCTCAGGAGGCGACCGACCCGACGACGAAAGTCCGCCCGCCGGACGGGGAGAAAGCCTCGCGGCGCGAATCCGCCTTCGACGAGCTGGGGCGCGTGCGCCCGCCGGCCCCCGTCCAACCGCCGGCGACGCCCGCCGATGCCGACGCCCTGCCGCCCGTCCCGATGCGGCGCCAGCGGCCCACCGAGCCAGCGCACGGCACCGCGCCCGCCGCCAGCCGCCTGCTGACCCTGACCATCGCTCGTTCCGGCGACTCCACCGCCGACCGCCGCAAGCTGCGCCGGCTGCACGGCTTCCTGACGCAGTATCCGGGCCGGGATCGGTTCCGCTTCATCCTGGAGGGCGAGGGAAAGCGGGCCTGCCTGGAGTTCCCGAACAACCTGATCCGGATCAACGAGGACATCCTGACCTTCGCCGCCAACATGCTCGGCGCGGAGAACGTCGTCGTGGAGTGAAACGGGGAGCAAGCCACTACCGCGGAGCCAGCAACACCACGCCCGTGCCGTCCGGGTCGCGCAGGCGAGCGCGACGCGACCCATCCTCGTCGCCCTGAGCATCGAGCGCAACGCCCGCGCCTTCCAGCCGTGCCAGCAGCGCCGCCCAACTCTCTGCATCGGGCAGGCGCACGCCGAAGGCTACCAGCCCGGCAGCGTCCGGCGGCGGCGCGGGCGCGTCACGCCCGGCCCAGATGTTCAGCCCCAGGTGGTGGTGATAGCCGCCCGCCGCCACGAACAGCGCGCCCGGATAAGCGCGCTGCGTGACCGTAAAGCCCAGCAGCCCGCAGTAGAACGCTTCGGCGCGCGCCAGATCGGAGACCTGCAGATGCATGTGGCCGATGTCGGCGCGCGGGTCAATCGCCTCTGCCGGTTCGCGGGCCAGGCTGAGCAGGGCGCGCACGTCGAGCGGCTCGCTGACCATGGCCACCTGCCCCATCGCCCAGGGCCATACCTCGCGCGGGCGGTCGGTGTAAAGCTCCAGGCCATTGCCGTCGGGGTCGCCCAGGTAGAGCGCCTCGCTCACGCCGTGATCCGCCGCTCCGTACAGCGGCCATCCCTCGGTTACCAGCCGCCGCAGCGTGCGCGCCAGCGCCGCGCGGTCTGGCAGGCGAATCGCCACATGATACAGCCCGGTCGTGTGCGGCGGTCTGGGCCGCGCACCGGGATGCGCCTCCAGCACGATCAGCGGTGGGAGCGCGCCGGTTGCGGAGAGCGTCGCGCTCGCGTCGTCGGCTGCGATCACGCGCAGCCCGAGGAGATCGCGATAGAAAGTCAGCGCGCGCTCAAGATCGGCAACACGCAAACGGGCGTGAGCGATGTGGGTGGCGGCGGGCAGTGTGTAGACGTCCATGCGCAGTCCTCCTGTGCCTGCCAGATTGTAGCAGCGTCCGCGCCCATCAACCGTAGATGCGCGCCAGGAGGCGTTCGGCCAGCGCCGGGAAGTGCCGCCCCGCCCACAGCAGGGCGCTGTCGCGCCAGCGCAGAGTCATCGTGCGCGGCTTGCGCTCCAGCGCGCGGGCGATGCCCCCGGCGACCTGTTCCGGCGTCATCGGCGGCCAGCGCCGGGCGACGCGCCCCGGCTGTCCCAGCCGCCGCTCGGCAAACTCGGTGTGCGTCTGTCCCACCCACAACACCGAGACGTGGATGTGGTCGGCGCGCAATTCGCCGCGCAGCGCGCGCCCCAGCGCGTCGGCTGCCGCTTTGCTGGCGCTGTACACACTGACGTAAGGCCCCGGCAGCGGCCCCAGCACCGACGAGACGAGCACAATATGCCCGCCGCCGCTGGCGCGCATCGCCGGCACCGCTGCCCGCACGCTGTGGATCACGCCGTCAATGTTGGTGCGCAGCACCGTCTCGATGTCCGCCCACTCCGCCTCAACCAGCGGGCCGCGATGCCCGATGCCGGCGTTGGCGACCAGCACATCGAGCCGGTTGAACTCGGCCAGCGCCAGGGCGACGGCGCGGCGCATGGCCTCGGCGTCGGTCACATCGGCAACGACAGGCAGGATCATTCCCGGCAGCTCGCGCTCCTCGGCCTCGCGGCGCAGCGCCTCCAGGCGGTCGGCGCGGCGCCCGGTTACGGTCACGCGGTCGCCCAGGGCGGCGAAGAGCAAGGCCGCCGCCCGACCAATGCCCGACGACCCGCCGGTGATCAGCAGCGCGCGCGGCGCGTCAGCGGGAAGCAGTGTCTTGCGGAGAAGTTGCACAGCGGTGCCTTTCTGCCGGATGAGACGGTCAGCGCACGGATCGCGCAGCCAGCCCCCACACGTCCTCGGCGATGTCCTCTCCCGCGCCGCCTTCGACCGGGACGCGCCAGAGATGCGTGGCGGGCATGTAGACCCGCATCTCCGGGTCGGTCGGCTGCGCGCCCGGCCAGACACGGCGCGCGTTCAGGTCATTGACCAGCAGCGTGTTGGGGTCCACCACCACCGCGAAGACATAGCGCTCGGTCGCCGCCAGCGAGCTGACGCCGTACACATCGGGGCGGCGCGCCAGCTCGCGGATGACCCCGGTGACCAGGTTAAGGCGGTAGAGGACGATGTCGGCGCTGCGCAGGTCAACGGAGAAGGTCGGCTCGCGGTCCAGCGCCAGCGGCGTGGTGGGAGCGTAGCGGGCGATGAAGTAGAGGAAGGCGTTGTCCGGCGACCAGGCCACGCGCTCGATGACGCCCAGGCCGCCCGCGATGGCGATCTCATAGTCGCGCACGCCGCCGGTGATCAGGTCAATCACCCGCAAAACGCTGTTGACGGTCGGTCCGGCCAGGTGCGTGCGCGCCGCATTGGTCGTCGCCGCGCCGGGCAGGAAGTCGGCATCGTAGACCGTGAATTCGCCCGTGCCGATGCTGTAGAGCGCCAGCCCAGGATCGGGGAAGCAGCATGTGCCGAACACGTTGCTGCCATAAGTGGGCCACAGATTCGGGCGACCAGGGCCGAGCAAGCCCCCGTCGCGCACGTAGAGCGCCGCCGCAAAGGTGACCGCTGCCTGCGCCGCTCCCGCCTGGAAACGCCCGAAGTAGCCGGTCAGCCGCCCGGTGCCGCCGGCAGCGGCGCTGAAGTCCAGGTCGCGGAAGGGGAAGGAGACGCGGTCGGGGAACTGCTCGCCGGCCTGCTGCGGGGAGACGGTCTCCAGGTAGTAGAGCGTCTGCCCGTCCTGCGCGAGCGTCAGCGTGCGCCCGTAGAAGCCGGGCACCTGCACTGCTGCGCCGCCGGTCGCGCCGGTCGCGTACAGGCCGTCGTCGCGGGCGATGTAGAGCAATCGCCCGTCCGCAGTCCAGAACAGGCGCGCGCCCTGCCCATAGGTGAACGTGGGGCCGGTCTGCTCCAGCGGCTGCCCGGCGGAATCGGCCAGGGTGACCGTGTTCTGCCAGACGTAGGCCAGGGTCACCTCGCCTGGCTGGCCGCGCGCCACGCCCACCAGTGGCAGCGCCAGCGCACTCCCCACCGCCCACAGCACACCCAGCCAGCGCAAACGCGGGTTCATGGGCACACCTCCTGGGTTCGCCTTGCCATGTGCCGCGAGTGTACCGCGCAGCGGGGCGATCCGAAATAGGACTGTGGCCCTGGGTGCGCGCAAAGCCTGTCAGGATGGGGCGCTGCTCTGCTGCGCCCCCTTCGACCTCACCCCCGCCCGGCGCTGGCGCGCCGCGCCACCCCTCTCCACGCGCGGCGAGGGGGCAAGCCAAGCGCAGCGAAGCCAGGAGGTGAGGTGAAGCCCTGCGCACCAAGATGTAAGAGACCTTTTGAGAAGCTGTTTTCCCCCACCCCAAACCCCCTGACAGGGAGGGAGGGGCTTAGCAAGCGCGCTTTTCTCCCTTCCCCCCTCGCGGGGGAAGGGCCGGGGATGGGGGGCAAGGGCTGGCGCACAACTTCTCAAACGGCCCTGAGTTGCTCTGCCTCCCCCTTCGCAGCCGCCGATAGCAGGACTGTAGAAATCGAGTATAGTAGTAGCAGAGTCTGGCGTCACACTTGGCGGGGCGGGCAGCGCGCAGGAATCGCACGGGTTAGCACATTCCTATGGATGATTCGATCACGCTGAAGGGCATTAAAGAAGGGCTGCTGGTCACGGTCAAGCCGGAAGGCCGCTGGTCTGATCTGTCGGGGCGGCTGGTCACGCTGATTGACGCGCAGGGCAGCTTCTTTCGCGGCGCGCAGGTCACGCTCTCGCTGGGGCCGCGCGAACTGCGTCAGAACGAGCTGGCCAACGTGCGCAAGCAGCTCGACGAGCGCGGCGTGATCCTCAAAGCGGTGCTGAGCGACAGCACCGCCACCCTGGAAGCCGCGCGCAAGCTGGAGCTGCGCACTGCGCTGCACGTCACCGAGCTGGCCGAAGAACAGAGCGAGGCGCTGGAGCTGCGCCCGCCGCCCATTGACCCCGAAGAATACGGCTCGCCCGGCGTGATGGTCAAGCGCACCCTGCGCAACGGGCGCACCATTCACAGCGAAGGGCACGTGGTGGTGCTCGGCGACGTGAACGCCGGCGCGGTGATCGTCGCCGGCGGCGACATCATCGTCTGGGGGCGGCTGCGCGGCATCGTCCACGCGGGCGCAGGGGGCGATGAATCGGCGGTCGTGTGCGCGCTGCACCTGGCCCCGACGCAGCTTCGCATTGCCGGCTATATCACCATCTCGCCCGACGACAAGCAGCGCAAGCCGCGTCCCGAAAAGGCTCTGGTGCGCAACGGGCGCATTGAGGCGGTCGCCTGGGAGTGAGGGCATCCTGCCGCTGAGCGGGAGCGCGGCAGACTGGGGAGCACACTGAAATAGACCCGCTGCCCGAAGTCAGGCGGGGTGCAGTTCTTGAGAACGAGAGGCTATCGGATGGGGGCACGAGTTATCACCATTACCTCCGGCAAGGGTGGGGTTGGCAAGACGACCGCGACGGCGAACCTGGCCGTGGCGCTGGCCAATCTGGGCAAAAAAGTCGTCTGCATTGACGCCGACATCGGGCTGCGCAACCTGGATGTCGTCATGGGGCTGGAGAACCGCATCGTCTACGACCTGGTAGATGTGGTCGAGGGGCGCTGCAAGCTGCGCCAGGCAATGGTCAAGGACAAGCGGGTGCCCGATCTCTATCTGCTGCCGGCAGCCCAGACGCGCGACAAAACCGCCGTCAGCCCGCAGGATATGGTCGCACTGACCAGCCAACTGCGCGGCGACTACGACTACATTCTGATTGACAGCCCGGCAGGCATCGAGTGGGGTTTCCGCAATGCGCTGGCCCCAGCAGACGAAGTCATCATCATCACCAACCCGGAAGCGTCTGCCGTCCGCGACGCCGACCGCATCATCGGGCTGGTGGAAGCAGAGGGGCGCAAGATTCCCACCAGCCTGGTCATCAATCGCGCCAAGCCGGACATGATTCGCCGGGGCGATATGCTGTCGGTCAACGATGTGCTGGACATTCTCTCCACACCGTTGCTGGGTGTGATTCCGGACGATGAGCAGATCATCGTCTCGTCGAACCGAGGCAACCCGCTGACGCTCGACAACCAGAAGACTCCTGCCTCAGAAGCGATCCGCGACATCGCCAGGCGCATCACCGGCGCAAAGGTCCCGATTGGCGAGCTGGAGCGCAAGAAGGGCGGGCTGTTCCGCAGGCTGGCCAGATTGTTCCGCCGATCCAAAGCATGATGCAGGCGTTGGGGGGCTGCCGATGACCTCACTATTTGAACGTCTCAAAGGACGCCGCGAGCCGACAAGCGCCGAAATCGCCAAAGAGCGGCTGAAGCTCGTGCTCGTCGCCGACCGCAGCGATCTCGCCCCAGAAAAACTCCACGAGATGCAGAGCGAGATCATTGACGTGATCAAGCGCTACATCCACATTGACGAGATGGAAGTGCAGATCAAGTTCGAGCAGCGCGACCGCAAGAACTACCTGGTCGCCGACATTCCCTTGCAGCGTGAGCGCGCCTACGAGGCGCTGGCTGCTGCGGAGCCTGCCGGCGAAGGTGAAGCGGAGGAAGAGGGCGAGCCGCCCGAAGCAGCCGCCGAGCCAGAGGACGAAGCAGAGGTCGAGGAGCAGCCAGAGGAAGACGAGACCGAGCCGGAGAAGGAATGAGGGAGCCGCCGCTCGCAGCGGCTGTGGCACAGGGCAGGCGCGCGCAGGGGTGCTGGGGCACCCCTGCGTTTTTGTGGGGGTGCCCAGGCAGGGGTGTATGGCGATACGCCCCACATGCAGCAACTTAAGCCTGGCTGCGCACGCCTCACCCCCTCAATCTCCCTCTCCAGCCGGGCCAGAGAGCCTTCGACCACCGCCTGATAACTCGTTCGTAGCCCCCTTTGGATCGCGCAGTTGACCGCCCGGCAGAGATCGCTATAATCGGCTCGACGAATGCGTTGTGTTGTATTGGGTGAGCGGGTGAGTGTTGTATGCAGGCCAAGCCAAGCCTCTGGCGCGATTTTGATTTCGTCCTCCTGGGCGTGATCGTGCTGCTGATGATCATCGGCATCCTGTTCATCCGCAGCGCCACGCTCGATGCCGTTGACCCCGACCTGATCAACCGCGTGCCCAGCCAGATTCAATACGCGATTGTCGGCGTGGCCGTCCTGCTCATCGTGGCGTCCATTGACTACCGGCTGCTGGGCAGCATTCACGGCTTCCTCTATGGGTTCATCCTGTTCATCCTGGGGCTGGTGGCCGGCCTGGGCGCGGTAGGTGCAGCCGGCGCGCAGAGTTGGCTGAACGTCGGCCTGCAGGTGCAGCCATCGGAGCTGGCCAAGATTCTGCTGGTGGTGACGCTCGGCCAGTTCCTGGCGGATCGCTACGAGGAGATGGGTCGGCTGCGCACAGTACTGCTCTCGCTGGGCTACGTGGCTCTGCCCACCGCCATGATCTTCATCCAGCCCGATCTGGGCATCGCCACGGTGATCATGTTCGTCTGGTTCGTGATGGTCTGGGCGGCGGGGCTGCGCTTGCGGCACCTGGGCCTGTTCGTGCTCGTCGGCCTGCTGATGCTGCCCATCCTCTGGCAGGGCATGGAAGGTTACCAGCGCCAGCGCATCATCTCCTTCGCCTTCCCCGGCTCCGACAAAGACGCCCAGTACAACATTGACCAGGCGCTGATCAGCATCGGCTCTGGTGGCGTGGTGGGCAAGGGCTACGCCAACGGCTCGCAGACGCGCGGGCGCTTCCTGCGCGTGCGCCACACAGACTTCATCTACAGCGTCATCGCCGAGGAGACGGGCTTCGTCGGCGCGACAACGGTCATCGCGCTGATGGGCATCGTCGTCTGGCGCTGCCTGCGCGGGGCGGCCAGGGCTGCCGACGCGCTGGGCAGCCTGATCTGCTACGGCGTCGGCGGGATGATCTTCTTCCAGACGATGGTCTCCATCGGCATGAACCTCAGCATCCTGCCGGTCACGGGCCTGACTCTGCCTTTCGTCAGCTCCGGCGGGTCGTCGCTGATCACGATGATGATGGGCATCGGCCTGGTGGAGAGCGTGATCATGCGCCGCCGCGCGCGGGAGTTCGCCTAGCTCTGGTGATTGGGAGAACTCAACCAGAGCGGGGCGCCCCCACCCCAAACCAAGAACCAGAAACCAATCACCTTCAGTAATTCAGCACAACCACTTCGCTGACAGCCCCCCGCTTGTGCCGCATCGAGTTGATGTTGCGCCGTGCGCTGACCGTCTCGATGCGGAAGGCGCGGTACAACTGCCGCACGAGCGGCGTGTCCGAGTTGCTGAGCATGACGCGGCACCCCTTGCGATCCAGCCCGGCGAAGACCTCGGCCAGGCGGCGCTGCTCGTCCTCGCCAAAAGGGGCGGCGGAGTAGCTGGTGAAATTGGCGGTCGCGCTCAGCGGGACGTAGGGCGGATCGCAGTAAACGAAATCCCCGGCCTCGGCCCGCTCAAGCACCCCTCCGAACCCGGCGACGGCGGCCTCAACGCCCTGCAATGCCCGCGACGCGGCCCGCAGCCGCCCCTCGTTGAGGATGTCCGGGCGGCGATAGCGGCCCATCGGCACGTTGAAGTGCCCCCGGCTGTTGACTCGCCACAGCCCGTTGTAGCAGGTCTTGTTGAGGTAGATCATGCGCGCGGCGTGTTGGACAAGCGGCGCGTCGGCCCAGTCGGGCGCGCGATCCCAGGCGCGGACGGCGTAGTAATGCGCCGCTCCGCCTTCGGCGTGCTCGCGGGCGTGTTCCCGGAGCGCGGCGATCAGGTCGTCCACATGGTCGCGCACGGCCAGGTAGCAGGTGATCAGCTCGGCGTTGACTTCGGACAGGTGCGCGCGCTCGAACAGGCCCCTGGCCTGCAGGTAGAAGAACACCGCGCCACTGCCGACGAACGGCTCGAAGTAGCGGCGCACCGGCTCGGTGGGAAAAAATGGCTCGTACTGGGCGAGCAACTGGCCCTTGCCCCCCGCCCACTTGAGGAAGGGCGTTGCCGCCTGAATAGTCCTCTCCCTATCTACCACGCTCTCACCCGCCGTAAGCAAGATCAGACTTCCGAAGCCTGGCAGACTTCGGAAGTCCTGAGTTCGCCACCCCTACTCCCCGCCCTGCTCCTTCTGCTGAATTCTGGCCCAGGTGTCCTTCAGCGTCACCGCGCGGTTGAACACCGGCTCTCCCGGCGCGCCGTCCGGGTCGGCGCAGAAATAGCCCTGCCGCTCGAACTGGAACAGATCGCCGGGGCGCGCCTCGCTCAATGACGGCTCCAGCTTGCAACTCGCCAATACCTGCAACGAGTCGGGGTTGAGCAGGTCGGTGAAGTCCTGGCCGTCCGGCACGTCGGACGGGTCTGGGGCGCTAAACAGGTGATCGTACAGGCGCACTTCGCCGTCGAGCGCGTGCGCGGCGGAGACCCAGTGCAGCGTCGCCTTGACCTTGCGCCCATCGGGGGCGTCACCGCCGCGTGTGGCCGGGTCGTAAGTGCAGCGCAGCTCGACGATCTCGCCGCGCTCGTCCTTGACGACGCCCGTGCAGGTGACGAAATAGGCGTAGCGCAGGCGCACTTCGCGCCCCGGAGCCAGGCGGAAGAACTTCTTGGGCGGGTCTTCCATGAAGTCGTCGCGCTCAATGTAGAGCACCTTCGAGAAGGGCACCGGGCGCGTCCCGGCGCTCTCGTCTTCGGGGTTGTTGACCGCCTGCATCTGCTCGACCAGATCATCCGGGTAATTCTCGATGACCACGCGCAGCGGGCTGAGCACAGCCATGCGCCGCTCGGCGCGCCTGTTGAGGTCCTGGCGCAGGCAGTGTTCCAGAAGCTGAATGTCCACCACGCTGTTGGCTTTGGAGACGCCGATCCGCTCGGTGAAGTCGCGAATGGCCTCCGGCGTATAGCCGCGCCGCCGCAAGCCGCTGAGCGTCGGCATGCGCGGGTCGTCCCAGCCGCGCACGTAGCCCTCATGGACCAGGCGCAGCAGGCGACGCTTGCTCATCACCGTGTAGGTCAGGTTGAGGCGGGCGAACTCGATCTGCTGCGGATGGTAGATGCCCAGCGCGTCCAGGAACCAGTCATACAGCGGGCGGTGATCCTCGAATTCCAGCGTGCAGATCGAGTGAGTGATGCCCTCAATCGAGTCCGACTGCCCGTGCGCCCAGTCGTACATCGGGTAGATGCACCAGGCGTCGCCAGTGCGCGGGTGCTCGGCGTGCAGGATGCGGTAGAGCACCGGGTCGCGCAGGTTGAGGTTGGGCGCGGCCATGTCAATCCTGGCGCGCAGCACGCGCGTGCCATCGGGGAACTCGCCGCGCTTCATGCGCTCGAACAGGTCGAGATTCTCGGCGACGGAGCGGTCGCGATAGGGGCTGTTGCGCCCCGGCTCGGTCAGCGTGCCGCGATACTCGCGAATCTCCTCGGCGCTCAGGTCGTCCACATAGGCCAGGCCCCGCTGAATCAGCAGGACGGCCCACTCGTAAAGCTGCTGGAAGTAGTCGGAAGCGTAGAAGAGGCGATCTTCCCAGTCCGCGCCCAGCCAGCGCACGTCGGCGATGATCGAGTCAATGTATTCCTGCTCTTCTTTGGTGGGGTTGGTATCGTCGAAGCGCAGGTTGAACGTGCCGCCATACTTCAGGGCCGTGCCATAGTTGAGCCAGATGGATTTGGCGTGACCGATGTGCAGGTAGCCGTTCGGCTCCGGCGGAAAACGGGTGTGCACGTGCCCGCCGAAGCGATCGCTGCGCATATCCTCGTCAATGAGCGCGTGGATGAAGTTGGCCGGGGTGTTAGAGGCGTCGGCGGCGCTGTCCGCCGGGGCGCGAATGCCGCTTTCTGGTTCGCTGGACATATCGTTGCTCTCTCACATCGTGGTGGGTTGGCGATGATCGCGCGCTAGTACAGGCTGGCGGAAGTCCGCCGGTAGCTACTCGCTGCCCCCCACCCCAAACCCCTCCCCCACAAGGAGGGGGAAGCTCAGCGGAGGCGCTCTTCTCCCTTTCCCCCTCGTGGGGGAAGGGCCGGGGATGGGGAGCCGAACCAGGCCAGACTGGATGCTCATTTCCGCTCTGGTGCGCTAGTGTACCAGATCGCGCGGGGAATGGGTACGGGGGTGCGTGCAAAGGCCGACAGCGACTCGCCGGGTGCAGGGCAGTGACCTCACCCCCAGCCGCGCTACGCTTGGCTTGCCCCCTCTCCGCGTCGGCGAGGGGGCGACGAGGCGCGTCAGCGCCGAGCGGGGGTGAGGTCAACCCGCGCAGCCCCAGCGTCTTTTGCTGCGATTACCCTGGCGAAGGGGGGTCATGAACGAGTTGTCAGGCAGTGGTCGAAGGCCCCCGTCCCCATACGCCGCGCGAGTTCTGCTATAATGGGCGGTTGGCTGCTGGGATGAGCGCCTGTGCCGGGTGGCACAGGGTGAGAGCCGGCGCTCAGGGACAAAGCATAATCCATGACCAAAGATCATACCGCTCGGAAGAGGCGCCTGCCATCTCTGGCCCGGCTGCGGACGCTCGCGCTGCGCTGGTTCCTGATCTACTGCGTGCTCTATACGCTGACCGCAGTGCTCTTCGACAACTGGAATTCCAAATATACCGGGCTTTCGGAGACTGTCTGCACGCCGCGCTTCATTGGCGCAGAGACTGACGAAGAGCTGAAGCAGCGCCTTGTGACCGAGTTCGCCCCCACCCTGGTCTTTTCCCTGGGCGAACCCACCGACCTGAAGGATGAGATCGTCGTCCCCTACCAGATCGTCCCGGACCGGGAGAACGCGGGCCGCTACGTGTGGCGGGGAGCTGTCGCCTACTCCATTGACTACGGGGCGTCGGCGTCCAGCATCCGCATCGGCTTTGGGGCGGAGGGCCGCTCCTTTTCGCTGTCGAAGTCGGTGATCAGAGTCCTGGGATCGGTCTTCGGCTTCGCGGACGTAGACGCGCATTACGGCGATGTGGAGATGTTCGAGCTGTATCTCAGGCCCGCCGCCGAAGAAGGGTACTGGGAGATTGACCGCCTCGTCATCTTCCCACACGGCAACGGCAATGGTTACAGCCCCAACCAACTGCGCTGCTTCCGCGACTCTCCCATTCTGTACGTCAGCCGGGGCAAGCACGCCATGTATCCGTCGCTGCAGGAATGCAACCATTCCAGCGTCGCCCAGAGGCAAGGGCTGCACCTGATCGCGGAGCAGTGCAGCATCGGGGAGCTTTACTACCTCACCACGTCGCCAGAGTTCAACGTGGGCGATAGCTCGAACCCGGTCAACATCTTCGAAACCTCGCCCACGATCCTGGAGAACGAAGTTTTCGTGGGGGAAGACGCCTGGGGCGACTGCTTCTGGGGCGGGCATGGCGAGGGCGAGGGCCTGCTCGAAAAGCCGTGCCGGGCGCGCTTCCGCTGGTGGTAGTGGGCGGGCTGGGCTGGCGTTACGTCCTGCACTCATGTGAGTACCACATCGAGAAAGTCGACAAGTTGTCTCGTTACTACGACGACCAGCAGTTCTGCATCGAGCAGAGTGGCCCCCCTGAATTGCAGTGTTCGCTTCACACGTGCAGCATACACATAGAAACCCTCAGCCTCCCAATCCCGAATCCGACGAGACAGCGAAAAGGCGAGTTCTGTTTGGGCGCTGTTTCCCAGGGAGAAGCGCGCCGGCCCTAAGCCCCTCCCTCCTTGTGGGGGAGAGGTTTGGGGTGGGGGAAAACAGCTTCTCAAAAGGCCTCTGACAAGATGAGTTCCTTCGAAGACATGTGACATTGGCAACCTCCTCGTAATACCACTGCACGACTCCATTGTACGCTGAAGGCAATGCTCTTCATCTGAATTCGGGTTCCCCGTTCATAGCACGCGAGTCCTCTGCTATAATCCTCCCCGCCGCACCTGCGGCAGCAGCAGCGAGGAGAGAGCATTGTGACCGAGCAGAACGTTCCCGTGCGCGTGCGCTTCGCGCCCAGCCCCACCGGGCCGCTGCACATCGGCGGAGCGCGCACGGCGCTGTTCAACTGGCTGTTCGCTCGCCACCACGGCGGGACGTTCATCCTGCGCATCGAAGACACCGACCAGAAACGCTACGACCCTGATGCGCTGCGCCTGATCACCGACGGGCTGCGCTGGCTGGGCCTGGACTGGGACGAAGGGCCGGAGGTCGGCGGCGACTACGGGCCGTACTTCCAGTCCGAGCGGACGGCCCTCTACCAGCAGTGGGCGCACTGGCTGGTCGAGGGGGGGCACGCCTACCGCTGCTATTGCACCGAGGAGCGACTGTCCGCGCTGCGCCAGCAGCAGCTTGCCGCCCGGCAAGACCCCGGCTACGACCGTCACTGTCGCCACCTGACGCCCGCAGAGCGCGCCCGGCTGCACGAGGAGACGGGCGGGCAGTATGTGATTCGCTTCAAGATGCCGCTGGAAGGCACGACGACCGTCCACGATCTGCTGCGCGGCGACATCACCTTCGACAACCGCCAGCTTCAAGACCTGGTGCTGCTCAAGTCGGACGGCTTCCCGACGTACCACCTGGCGAACGTGGTGGACGATCACCTGATGGCCATCAGCCACATCCTGCGCGCCGAGGAATGGATTTCCACCGCGCCGGTGCACAGGAACCTGTACGGCGCTTTCGGCTGGCCAATGCCGCTCATCGCTCACCTGCCCGTAATCCTTAACCCCAGCGGCAAGGGCAAGCTCTCCAAGCGCAGCGTCGCCTTCGCCGAAGGCGGGCGCAGGGTGCCCGTGCTGCTGCACGAGTTCGTCGAGGGTGGCTATTTGCCAGAGGCGGTGATCAACTTCCTGACCAACGTCGGCTGGAACTTCGGCGACGACCGCGAAGTGTTCACCGTCCAGGAGACCATCGAGCGCTTTGACCTGGCGCGCGTCAACCCGGCGGGCAGCGCCTTTCCCATCGAGAAGCTGGACTGGCTCAACGGCGTGTACATCCGCGAGATGAGCGATGAGACGCTGGCCCGGCGGCTGCTGCCCGTCTTCACGGGCGCGGGCTACGCGGCAGACCTGGAACGGGTGCGCCGCGTCGTGCCGCTGATCAAGGTGCGCATCAAGACGCTCAACGACGCGCTGGACATGGCCGGCTTCCTCTTCACCGACTCGTTCGTCCCCCCGCCCGCCGACCAGATCGTCCAGAAGGGCCTGGACGCACCGCGCACCCAGGCCGCTTTGCAGGCGGCGGCGGACGTCCTGGCCGCGCTGCCGGACTTCGGCGCGGCAACGCAGGAAGCTGCCATGCGCGCCCTGGCCGGGCAACTGGGCCTGAAGACGGGGCAGCTTTTCGGCGCGCTGCGCGCCGCCACAACCGGCCAGCAGGTCTCGCCGCCGCTGTTCGAGACGATGGAAGTGCTGGGCCGCGAGGAATCGCTGAAGCGCATCGGCCAGACGGTGGCGAGCCTGTAGCAGTCACAGTCGGGGGTGATGTCAGAGGCCACCCCCACCCCACACGCGATCCTGTTAGCGAAATGCTTCCGTAGGGGCGTATGGCCATACGCCCCTACGAGCAGGCGCTCGGCGAGCAGACTTCCGAAGTCTCCGGAGACTTCGGAAGTCTCCAGAGCGTGTTATGCACTGTCCCCCTCAACCCCCGACCCCTTCTCCCGCGCTGCGGGCGAAGGGGAGCGCTCCTGCGAGAGAAAACAAGTCCCCTCATCCCGCTTGCACGGGAGAAGAGATTGAGGGGTGAGGCATGTAGGGGCGGACCCGCAAACCCGCCCCTACAGACGGCTACCGAACAGGGTCGTCAAGGCGCATTGGGAATAATTTACACCCCGTCCGGGAAGAGCACTTCGCGCCACGTCTGCCACGTCAGACGGCGCTTGCCCCGGTCGGCGCGGTTGTATGGCTGGTCGTAGAGGATGTGCTCCCAGGTGGGCACATCGGCCCCATTGAGTTGCGGGCGGTCGTCAATCAGCGCGTCAGCGCGAATGATCGTCTTGTCGCAGGTCAGGATCAGGCGCTCCAGCCAGGCCGGGCCTAGCTCGCGCTCCACCCACTCGTACTTCTCGATCACGCAGTGCCGGTAATCGAGCAGCGGCATCGTGCACAGGCGCACGTCGCAGCCCAGCGCCAGCAGCGCCTCAAGCGCCGCCCGTCCGCCGGGAATCGGCGGCAGCGCGCGAAAGAAGCCCGGCGCGTGGAAGATGGCGCGCACGTGACCGTGCAGCTCAGGCGGGTACTCGTCCTGCACGAGCGGGTGGCGTCGCTGTGCCACCGGGACGACCGGCAGATCAGGGTAGGCCGCCTGCCACGCCTCTTCAAAACCGCGCTCGAAGTCGGCCAGCACGCCGTCCATGTCCACCAGAATGCGCATGAGGGTCTCCGTCAGGGTCGCGGCTGAGCAGCGCTCCGCTCAGTACAGCGCCGCGCTCACCAGCGCGTCAATGTTGCGCGCAGGGGTGCCGGCGCTCAGACTGCCGCCTGGAGCCAGGATGAGGACGGTTCCGTCCGCCTGGAGGATGCACTCCCGCGCCGCCTCTGCCACCTGCTGCGGCGTGCCGCGCCCCATCACCTCCTGCGGGGGCACGTTGCCCATCAGCACGATGTCCGGGCCGATCAGCGCGCGCGCCTCGGCGATGGACATGCGATGGCTGAGGTGGAAAACCTCGAAGCTCAGGCCGGCGAAGTAGGGCAGCAGGTGCTCGCAGGGCGTGCCGTTGTGATAGACGCGGATCAGGCCGTCGAAGGTGGTGAAGATGCGCTCCAGCAGCGGGCCAGCGACGGCCTCGAACAGCCCCGGCGAGAGCATCCCCACCGCGTCATCGAACAGCATCACGCCCCACGGCTCGCGCAGACAGCCTAGCTGCGCCTGAAGGAAGCGAAGCACGCCCTCGGTCAGACTCTCCAGCACGCCCGCCGCGATGCGCGCCTCGCTGCGCCCCCCGGCCAGGGCGGCCAGGAAATTGGTCGCGCCGAAAAGGTGCGTGGCGATGGTGAACGGTCCGCGCGCCGCCACAAAACGAATGCGGTGCGGCTCCGGCAGCTCCCCACCTTGCTCCAGGTTCAGAAGGCGGCGCAGCGCGAAGGCCATCAGCCCGTCCGCGTAAGGATCGGGGCGCGGCAGGTGACGCCAGTCCGCCAGGGGCAAGGTCAGCGGGCGAATAGCGGGCGCTTCGTCCTGCCGCCAGACCGCCGGCGCGCCGAACGCGCTCGCCTCGACGGCTGGGCCATACTCGACCCAGAATCCCGGCAGGAACACCGCTTCCGGGAAGCGCTGCATCAGGGCAAGGTGGGCGCGCAGCCAGCGATCGGGGTACAGGAAGAAGTCGAGCGTGTTCATGCCGAATGCGCTGGCGATGAAGCCGCAATCCGCCACCACCGCCACCGGCGTGTGATCCGGCTGGCCGCCCTGCGCCGCGATCAGGAAGTTGTCCCATGCTCTGTCGGACATAGCGCGATCCTCTGAGTCCCTGGCGAGGCCCGATCGCTCCAGCATTCAGGGGCGGACAGGCAATAAGGTCGGCCTGTGGTCTGGGGCGCTCTTCACTTTACCTCACCCCCGTTCGGCGCTAACGCGCCTCGTCTCCCCCTCTCCGTAAACGGAGCGGGGGAAAGGCCGAGCGTAGCGAGGCCAGGGGGCGAGGTTAACCGGACGCCATCTCAATGCTTCCCACGCTGCTGTCCGCCCCTGAACCCCGGCAAAGCCAGGGAGGGGCGTATCGCCTGCGCCTCTGCCATCTCCCGCAGAAAGTGAACGAGGGGACGATCAGGGGGCGCGATCGGGGATGATGCCGATTCCGACCGTGCCCGGCCCGCTGTGCACGCCGAGCGCCGGCGAAAGCTGGGCCACCACCCACTCCACGACCGAGTAGGATTGTTCCAGCAGCGGGCGGAACTTCTCGACCTCTTCGCGGGCAGCCACATGCATCAGCGCGGCGCGAATCGTGCTGCCCTCGGCGATGTGGTTGAGCGCCAGCGAGACAATGCGCCTGTAGGCCCCGGCGCGCGTGCGCGCCACGCTCAGCGGAGAGGGCATCCCGCCGCGCATCCCGATGATCGGCTTGATGCTGAGCACGCTGCCGACCATGCCGGTCACCTTGCTGATGCGCCCGCCGCGCTGCAAATATTCGAGCGTGTCGTTGGTGAAGCCGACGAACGCCTCGGCGGCCACCTTGCGCGCCAGCTCCGCCACGTCCGGCAGCGAGAGTCCTTGCAAGGCTGCGCGCGCGGCCTGGATGACTGACCAGCCATGCGCCATGGCGACCTGCTGCGTATCCACGACTTCGATCGGCAGATCGGGCATTTCCTGGGCCAGCAGGCGCTTGGCCAGCATCGCCGACTGGTAGCCCCCGCTGCCGGTGCCCGTGATGCTGATCACTACGATGCCATCGCTGCGCTCGGCGGCGCGGCGGTACACTTCCAGGTACTCGCCGGCGCTGGGATTGGCGGTCGTCGGCCACTCCGGGGCGGTCTTCACCCACGTGTAGAACTCGTCGGCGGGCATGTCCAGGCCGTCGCGATACGTGCCCTGCACGGTATGCACGTGGTAATGGACGACCTCGATGCCCAGCTCCTGTACCAGAGGCTCCGGGACTGAAGCGCAGCTATCGGTGACAACAGTGACCACGAGTATGCTCCTTCACGGGGTGCAGCGCGCCGACCGGCTTCCTGGCACCGCTGCGTTCGCCTGTCAGGAATTGTACCGCATCTTGGAAGCTGATAATATGAGGATTGTGCGACGGGTGAGTTTCGCGACGAGGGCGAGATTCCCAGACCGCAGAGACGCAGAGGGCGCAGAGAAGGACTACAAAGAGTCCTAACCTTGCTCCACGCCCTCTGCGCCCCGGCGACGATCTCCTGCTTCAGAAATAAGATGCGCCGCGTGCAGCAGAGCGCCGGCGTCTCCGGCAAGGGGGGACCATGCTCGACACGTACCTGCTCCAGCTCCGCAGTGACGATCCCGCGCAGCGTCGCGCGGCGATTATCGCCCTGGCCAACAGCCGCGATCCGGCGGCGCTCAGGCCCCTGGCAGAGACGTTCAAGAATGATCCGGACCCGGCCCTGCGCGAGCTGGCGCTCAAAGCGGGGCGCTACCTGCGCCAGTATCCGCGCGAGGAGTCTGTCGTCGAGGGCGAAGTCGCCGAGCGCGACCGCGACCTGGCCAAGAAGCTGCTGGACGCAGCCACGAATTACCATCTCGAAGGCGACAAAGGTCGCGCGGTCGAAAACCTGGGCAAGGCGCTCAGCCTGAACCCGGCCCTGCACAAAGAACCGTTCGCCGCCAACCTGGTCATGACGCTGACCCACATGAGCGTGGCCGACGCCATGCCCCTGCTCACGCACCCGGATCGCCGCCACGCGCTCGTCGAGAAGATGGGCGGCAAGCGGACGGTGCAACGCCAGGCGCACGGCAAGGGCGCAGAGACGGCCACCTGGGATAACGTGGCCATTGACTTTCTGCTGTACGCGCTGGTCGTGGCGCTGAGCCTGGCGGCGATCTTCGTCTTCACGCTGGATACCATCCGCGAGCTGATTGACACGGCTCCCTCGGCCACGATCACATCCGAGGACCTCGACGTATTCTTCGAGGCCAGCGCCGTGGCCCTGTTCGTGCTCGGCGTTTTCTACGGCCTCTATTCCGCGCTGACGCTGGCCCTGCAGGGAGCGGCTGTTCACGTGGTGGCCGTCTACCTGTTCGCAGGCAATGGCACGCTCGTCCACCTGTACCGGCGGCTGGTGCCCTTCCAGACCTACGTGATGCTGGTCTTCGCCCTGCTCTTCATCGGCCTGGCACTGACCGGCTCGGTGACCATGTTCTGGCTGGCCGTGCTGATCACGGTCGTGGGGTCGTTTGCGATCCTCTACTTCGTGTCGAAGCTGGTCGGCGAGGTGTACGAGTTCGGAGCCGGGATGGGCTGCCTGGCGATTTTCCTGGGCGGCGTGCTCATGGCCGTGGTCGCCGCGCTGGGCAACTGGGCGCTGGGCGGCTTGCTGAGTGGGATCCTCAGCGGGCTGAGCTGACGTGGGGGGGGCTGCTCCGCTGCGCCCGGCCCCGACATAGGCTTCCGAGAGACTTCCGAAGTTTTGGAAACTTCGGAAGTCTGGTTTTTAGAGAGTGCCACCATCCCAAACCCCTCCCTCACAAGAGATATCGTTGGCGACATGCCTCCGTAGGGGCGTATTGCCGCCCTACGAGGCCGCAGCAGAACGGTACCCACTGCGAAGCCAGCGCGCACAGCCAGGCCGACTGCGCTATTTTGCAGTGCATCCCCCAATCTCGCCCTCGCTGGAGAACACCCGTTTAGTGTGCTAAAATTATTCTTAATTAAAGATCGCATTGCGCGTTCATTCCGTCCAGCCGAGCAGATAAGGAGCAAGACTCGTGACACGAGATTATGGGCATTACATCAATGGCACCTGGGTGCCGTCGGAGAGCGGCAGATGGTTCGAGACGACAAGCCCGACGACCGGCGAGGTGCTGGCGCGTTTTCCGCAGGGCACGCGCGGTGACGTGCAGCGCGCCGTTGACGCCGCCGAAGCTGCTTTCCCGGCGTGGAAACGCCTCCCGCCACCCAGGCGCGGCGAAATCCTGCTGCGCGCCGCCCAGATCATGCGCCAGCGCAAAGACGAGCTTGGTGCGCTGGTGACAACCGAGATGGGCAAGGTCATCGCCGAGGGCAAGGGCGATGTGCAGGAATCCATTGATTTCCTGGAATACATCGCCGGCGAAGGCCGGCGCCTGTTCGGTGAGACAACCCCCTCCGAGCTGCCCAGCAAGTTCTGCATGACCGTGCGCCAGCCGATAGGCGTGGTCGGCTGCATCACGCCCTGGAACTTCCCGATGGCCATCCCCATGTGGAAGGTCGGCGCGGCGCTGATCAGCGGCAACACCATCGTCTTCAAGCCCGCCTCGCTGACCCCGCTGTGCGTGGCGACGCTGGTTGAGGTCTTCGAGGAGGCAGGGCTGCCGCCCGGCGTGTGGAACTTTGTCACCGGCGGGGGCAGCACGGTCGGCATGGAGATCGTCGAGCATCCGCGCGTCAAGGCGGTGTCGTTCACCGGTGGCGTGCCCGCCGGCAAGGTCATCTACGAGGCCGCCGCGCGCCTGCTCAAGCCGGTCGAGGTGGAACTGGGCGGCAAGAATCCGCAGATCGTCCTGGACGACGCCAACCTGGAGCTGGCGCTGGACGGCATCCTCTTCGGCGCGTTCGGCACAGCCGGCCAGCGTTGCACAGCGACCAGCCGCCTGATCCTGCACGAAGCGGTCTACGACCAGTTCCTGGCCATGCTGCTGGCGCGCACGAAGGCGCTGGTCATCGGCGATCCGCTCGACCCGCGCACAGACGTGGGGCCGGTGGTGGACCAGGCAGCGGGCGAGTCGATCATGGAGTACATCGCCATCGGCAAGGGCGAGGCGACGCTGCTGACCGGCGGCGAGCGGCTGACCGGCGACCTCTACGAGCGAGGCTTCTTCATCCAGCCGACCATCTTCGCCACCGAGCATGGGACGCGCATCAGCAAGGAAGAGATCTTCGGCCCGGTGCTGAGCGTGATCAAAGTGCGCAACTACGATGAAGCGATCCGCATCGCCAACGACATCGAGTACGGACTGTCGTCGTCCATCTACACGCGCGACGTAAACCTGGCCTTCCGCGCCATTGACGACCTGGAGACGGGCATCACCTACATCAATGCCCCGACGATCGGCGCGGAAGTGCACCTGCCCTTCGGCGGAGTCAAGAATACCGGCAACGGCGGGCGCGAGGCTGGCACCAGCGCCATTGACGAATTCACCGAGATCAAGACCGTCTTCGTGGACTACAGCAACCGCCTGCAGAAAGCCCAGATCGTGGACGAGCGGTAGGGGCGCTGCTCTGCTGCGCCCTGCTCCCAGCCTTCCGCGCAGCACCTCTCCCCCTGGAAGCGTCCCATCGTCAAAATCCCCCTCTCTAGCTCGGCTGGAGAGGGGGATTTGGGCTGCGGGATGCTGCGCCGCCAGCAGGCTGGCGTATAATCGAGGTACCGGCAGCAGACAAAGCGCGGGAGGTTTGAGCTATGAGTGCACTGGCAGGCTACGGAATTCCCTTCACCGAGGAACACACCATGCTGCGCGAAGCGGTACGCGACTTCGCCCAGCGCGAGATCGCACCCATCGCCGCCCACCATGACGAGACGGGCGAGTTTCCCCTGGCGACGGTGCGCAAGATGGGCGAGATGGGGCTGATGGGCATCGAGGTGCCGGAGCAGTACGGCGGAGCGGGCATGGACACGCTGGCCTACGTGCTGGCCATGATCGAGATCGCCAAAGCGGACGCCTCGCATAGCACGGTGATGAGCGTCAACGGCAGCCTGGTCAACTTCGCCCTGCTGCGCTTTGGCAGCGAGGAGCAGAAACGGAAGTACCTGGTGCCGGTCGCCAGCGGCGAGAAGATCGGCGCCTACTCGCTGACCGAGCCGCAGAGCGGCAGCGACGCCGCCGGGATGCGCACCCGCGCCGTCCTCAATGACGCCGGGACGCATTACCTGATCAGCGGGCGCAAAAGCTGGGTGACCAGCGGGCCGGTCGCCGAGACGGTGCTGGTCTTCGCGCTGACCGACCCCGACCAGGGGCATCGCGGCATCACCGCCTTCATCGTGGAGACAGACCAGCCCGGCCTGGAGCGCGGCAAGACCGAGCCGAAGCTGGGCATTCGCGCCAGCGCCACCTGCGAGCTGCTCTTTGACGGCTACGCCTGCCCGGTGGAGAATGTGCTCGGTGAGCCGGGGATGGGCTTCAGGATCGCCATGACTGCGCTCGACACGGGGCGAATCGGCATCGCGGCGCAGGCTGTGGGCATTGCCGAAGCGGCCTACGAGGCGTCGCTGGCCTATGCCCGCGAGCGCGAGGCGTTCGGCCAGAAGATCGGCCAGTTCCAGATGATCCAGCAGAAGATCGCCGACATGAAGACGCGGCTGGAAGCCGCGCGCCTGCTGACCTTCAACGCGGCGCTGGCCAAGATGCGCGCAGCCGAGACCGACCAGCGTTACACGCTCGAAGCGAGCATGGCCAAGCTCTTCGCCAGCGAGACGGCCATGTTTGCGACCCATCAGGCTGTGCAGATTCATGGTGGGATGGGGTATAGTAAGGAGCTGCCCCTGGAGCGTTACTTCCGCGACGCCAAGATTACCGAAATCTACGAGGGCACCAGCGAGATTCAGCGGATGGTGATCGCCCGTACCGAATTGGGGCTGCGCTGAGCCGCGACGGTTGGCCCGACCGGGGGCGTGCCACCAACTTTGAGGAGTCGTCCATGCAGAACGAGGAATTCCCGCGCCAGGCCGCCGATAAACCGGCGGGTGACGAACAAGATCGAGTGGTAGAGGTCATGCGCAGCATCCCGCGGATGCGCGCCGTCGAAGAGCTTGACGACAAGGTGCGCCAGTTCGCCCCGCCGCCCCCCTTCTCCAGCCGCGTTGGGGGCATGGCCCAGGGCTGTGGCGGCGTGCTGCTGACCCTGACGGCGGTTGTCATGCTCCTGGCGGCGCTGTGGTTCGGCTATCACCTGTGGGGGCCGGGCCTGCTGCTGGCCGGGGGGCTGCTGCTCGTCGGCGGGACGCTGGGCGTCTGGCGCGGGCGACAGGTGCCGCTGGTGGTGTCCATCGCGGTCATCGCGGGGTTGGCCGTCGTCGCCTACTTCTGGTACTCGTTCGTGCCCGCAGCCGGGGCGCTGGCTCCCCTGAGCGGGCTGGGCATGATGATCGGCATGGTTGTGCTGCTGATGATCCTGGTCCTGGTCGCGACTCTGATCTCGGACGTGATCACCCTGATCTACTGGCGGCGACTCGGCCCGGCAACGCGGCGCGGAGCCATCGTCTGGGCGGTAGTGGCTGGCGTGCTCGTCGCGGGGGCGCTGGTCTTCCACTTCACCCAGCAGGCGCAGCGCATGGCCTGGCTGGACGAGCACCTCAAAGACTGGACGGCGCAGGCTGCCACCGACTCGCTGCGCATGGGGTCTACGGCCAACGTGACGCTGGGCTACAGCTTCGTCACGCTGGATGAAGACGACGATGACCGGCTCGACGTGCGCCTGGCCGAGCTGAGCGCGGCGGCGGAAGCGGGCGCCCGCGTGGTGCGCGTCACGGCCAGCGGTGACATGCTGCTGGAAGCCGAACAACCGCGCCTGTTCAAGGCGGACGAAGACAAAGACCCCGCCGAAGAGCAGGCGAAGATCGCCGCGCGCATCGCCCGGCAGCAAGACGACGAGACGGCCTATCTGGACGCGCTCAGCCAGCTTGGGGTGGGCATGATCGTGTCCGACGCGCAGTACGCACCCTACCTGTTGGTGAAGGCCAACGACGAGGAAAAGACCCCGTGGGAGGAGTTCTCCCAGATTCAGGAAGACCGTGTGCGCCACTACGCGCGCGCGCTGCAACCGCTGGCCTATGAGGTCGTCAGCGAGCCGGGCCAGTACGTTCAGTACAGCGGCATCGCCGAGCAGGAAGACGCGGACGAGATCGGCCAGTGGGTGGCGCAGACGGAACGGCTCGCGGCGGCTGTGCGCGAAGAAAGCCCGCAGACGCTGGTCGGCGTGACCATCGCCATCTCCGACGACTTCGATCTGGATTTCTACGAGCAGGTGTTGGCCCTGGAGTCCGTAGACTTTGTAGGCGTGCGCATTTTCCAGCCGGCGGCCTTCGACGTGCTGGAAGACGTCCTGGACGAGCGCGGACATCCCGCCGATCACGGCAAGGAACTATGGCTGCTGGAGACGTGGTACGGCTATTGCCTGGCCCCGCAGCGCAGCATGGACCTGGATGCGACCTGGCTGGAGACGGTGGCCGCCTTCGCCGCCCAGGAGCGCATCACGACCGTGCTCGCCAACGACTACGGCTGCTTCCTGCAGGAAGGCGGCACGCTCTTCCAGGGCAAGGTAGACCTGCAGGGCCGCACCGAGGTCTGGCGGCGCTGGCAGGAACTGATCCGCACCTGGGGGCCGGCCTCGTAGCAGCGGCCTGGACCCAGAAACGAGGGGCGCATGATCAAACGCATAGACCACCTGGCGATTGTGGTGGAGAGTCTTGAAGGGGCGCTCGGCTTCTGGCGCGACGCGCTCGGCCTGCCCGTAACCCGCACCGAGACCAACGCCCGCGAGCAGGTCGCGATCGCCTTCCTGCCCCTTGGCGAAAGCGAGATCGAGCTATTGCAGCCGACCGAGGCCGACAGCGGGATTGGCAAGTTCCTGGCCAAGCGCGGACCGGGGATGCATCACGTGTGCGTCGAGGTGGGCGACATCGAGGCGGCGCTGGCGCGGCTGGCGGCGCACGGTGTCGAGCTGATCAACGAGACGCCGCGCCAGCATGAGGACGGCACGCGCTATGCCTTCGTGCACCCGCGCAGCGCGTCCGGCGTGCTGGTGGAGCTATACGAGAAGCCAGGCGCAGGCTGAGCGAGCACCTGACCGTACAGATAGGCGCAGCGGGGACGCCCGGCAGCAACGGGGTGCCCCCGCTTTTTGTGCCATTCTGGGCCGCGTCGGGTCCACGAACGACCCGTCACCAGGGGAAGATCGAACACGCCCGCTGAACGCCTCCCCCTCAATCCTCCCTCCAGCCGAGTTAGAGGGGGGCGATCTGGCAGGCGGCTCTCCCCTGCCCCTGGCTTGGCCGGGGGACAGGGGTCTTCCGCCGCCCTGCTCGTGAACCCCCGCCCCGTCTGGACTATCGCCACAAAAATCCCTACAATCAGAGCAACACTCCCCACCGAATCAGTGAGAGAGGTTGCCTTGCAATGTTCGATCAAGAGACCTTAGAGCGCCTGCGCGCTGAGCAGCAGCGTTGGGCAGCGACCACGCTCGCCGAGTCCACTGCGCGCCTCCCCGAACGATGGGGGCAGTTCACCACCATCAGCGGGCGGCCAGTGCAGCGCCTCTACACGCCGCTGGACGCCCCCACCCTGAGCTACAGCACCGATCTCGGCTTCCCCGGTGAGTACCCCTTCACGCGTGGCATCCACGCCACCGGCTACCGGGGCCGGCTGTGGACGATGCGCATGTTCGCCGGCTTTGGCACGGCGGAGGAGACGAACGCCCGCTACAAGTACCTGCTGGCGCAGGGCAACACGGGTCTCTCAGTCGCCTTCGACCTGCCCACGCTGATGGGCTACGACAGCGACGCGCCGCAGGCGCTGGGCGAATTCGGCAAGTGCGGCGTGGCGGTCAGCAGCTTGCAGGACATGGAAGTGCTGTTTGAGGGCATCCCCCTGGGTGAGGTGAGCACCTCGATGACCATCAACAGCCCGGCGGCGCCGCTGTGGGCATTCTACATCGCGGCGGCAGAGCGCCAGGGCGTCCCGCCGGGCGCGCTGCGCGGCACGACCCAGAATGACATCCTCAAAGAGTACCAGGCGCAGAAGGAATACGTCTTCCCACCGGAGCCGTCCATGCGCCTGGTGACCGACACCATCGAGTACGGGGCGCGCCATCTGCCGCAGTGGAACCCGATCAGCATCAGCGGCTACCACATCCGCGAGGCGGGCGCGACGGCAGCGCAGGAGCTGGCTTTCACGCTGGCCAACGGCCTGGAATACGTGCGCTGGGCGCTGCGGCGCGGGCTGGCGGTGGACGACTTCGCGCCCCGGCTGAGCTTCTTCTTTAACGTGCACAACGATTTCTTCGAGGAGATCGCCAAGCTGCGTGCTGCCCGGCGCATTTGGGCGCGGGAGATGCGCCAGACGTTCGGCGCGCACGACCCGCGTAGCTGGCTGATGCGCTTCCACACGCAGACCGCCGGCGTCAGCCTGACCGCCCAGCAGCCGGAGATCAACGTGGTGCGTGTGGCGATCCAGGCGCTGGCGGCAGTGCTGGGCGGGGCGCAATCGCTGCACACCAACAGCCTGGACGAGGCGCTGGCCCTGCCTTCGGAGCAGGCAGTGACCATCGCCCTGCGCACGCAACAGATCATCGCCCACGAGACCGGCGTCACCCACACAGTGGACCCGCTGGGAGGCAGCTTCTACCTGGAGCGGCTCACCAACGACCTGGAGGAAGAAGCCTACACCTATTTCCGGCGGATTGACGACCTGGGCGGCGTGCTGGCCTGCGTGGAAAACGGCTTCTTCCAGCAGGAAATCGCCGACTCTGCGCACCGCTTCCAGCGCGAAGTGGACGCCAGGCAGCGCACCATCGTGGGCGTGAACGCCTTCCAGAGCGACGAGCCGCTGCGCATCCCCCTGCTGAAAATGAACCCGCAGGGCTACGAGCGGCAGGCGGCACGACTGGCCGCTTTGCGTGAAAGCCGGGACGCCGTGGCAGTGGGCCATGCGTTGGATGGTTTGCGGCAGGCGGCACAGGGGACGGAGAACGTGATGCCGCATTTGCTGGACGCGGCGCGCGCCTATGCAACCCTGGGCGAAATCATGGACGCACTGCGCGAAGTGTTCGGTGTGTACCGCGAGCCGGTTGTGCTGTGACGTGCGCGAGGGCGCGCCGGGCGCCTGCGCTGGACAGCGCAGCAGGGTGACGGGAACCGTCACCCTGAGCAGGCTCCGCCTGCTGCGCCCGGCGCTTCACGGTGCAGCCGGCTCGTCCAGCCAGTATTCAAGCTGGATATTGTCCGGGTCGCGGAAGGCAATGTAGTGCCAGCGCCCATGAAAAAGCTCAACGCCCTTCGTATTGACCCCGGCAGCCAGCAGCCGGTCGGCCAGGGCGTCAAGGAACTCCTTGCTGGGCGCGGCAAAGGCCAGGTGATCCAGCCCGACGCGAAACTCGCTGAAGCGGTCGCCGGGCGGCGTCTGGGCGTGCCGGATCAACCAGACCGAAGCGCCACCTTCGACCTGGAAGTAGAGCAGGCTCCCGTTTTGGACGGGCACCTCGTGCAGCTCAAAGCCGAGCAGGTCGCCGTAGAAAGCGCGCGCCTTGTCGAAATCGGAGACGGTCAGGATAATATGGCTGATGGTCGGGGTGATCATGGGAAGCCTCCTGCAACCAACGGGGACGATATGCTTATGATAGAACAAATGTTCTTAATCGTCAAGGGGAGTCGATCCCTTGTCCAATGATCCAACCCAGGCAGCGCCCGGCCCCTGGTGGGACAAGCTCGTTGTCTCGCTCGAGCTGGCCGACCTGGACGATCCCGCCACGCGCGAGCGGCTGGATTCGGTCGCAGCCAAAGCGAACAGCCAGGGCGTGCAAACCGCCGCTGCCTGGCGCTGGGCGCGGGCGTTGCCCATGCTGACGGCGGCCATCGAGGTCTGGGCGCGGCTGGGGCGCGGCCCTGGCGAGGTCGCCGCGCGCAACGCGCGGGGCAGCGTCTACCGGCGGCTGGGCGACTATGACGCGGCGGCGGACGATCATCGCGCGGCCATCGGCGTGGCCCAGGAGTGGCAGCTATCCGGCGGCGAAATCACCGCGCGGGCCTGCCTGGGCGCTGTGCGCACAGAGCAGGGCGACTTCGAGGGGGCGGCGGCGCTGCTCGACGAGGCGCTGCTGCTCAGCGCGCAAGCGGTGGACAACTGGGGCGCAGGCCAGGCGCAGCACTTCCTGGGGCTGCTGCACGAGGCGCGCAAGGACTGGGACGCGGCCCTGGCCGCCTATGGCGCGGCGGTAGAGCGCTGGCGCGCGCTGGTCGCCCACGCCGAGGCGATCGAGTCCACAGCGGGAGTTGCGCGGGTGATGCTGGCCCAGGGTCAGGCGGTTGCCGCCTACGGGCTGGTCGAGGAAATCCTGCAGCACCTCAGCGAGCGCGGCCCCGCCCGGCTGGACGAGCCGCTGCGCGTCTACTGGACGGCTTACCGGGCGCTGCGCGCCATGCGCCAGGAAGACCTCGCCGGGGAGTTGCTCGACGCGGCGCACGCGCTGCTGCTACGCCAGGCAGAGGGCCTGGACGAGGCGCAGCAGGCGCGCTTCTTCGAGGCGGTGCCCGTCAACCGGGCGCTTGATGAGGCGTGGCGGGCCGCTCAGCAGGCCGAGCCGCGCTAAACCCGCTCGCAAGCCTGTATCTCCAGCGGGCAGATCTCCCTGAGGCTGCCAGAGACGGCGGTGCCTGGCCCATCACCGGCTGCGCTGCGCCTTGAGCTTGAAGTAGGCGTCCAGCACGTCGTTGACCACCGGCGCGGCCACTGCCGAGCCTTCACCGCCGTTGTAAACGAAGGCCAGGACGATGATCTCAGGCTCTTCGTAGGGAGCGTAGCCCACGTACCAGGCGTGCGCGGGCCAGTTGCCGGGCACGCACAGCCCCAGCGGCGCGGCCAGATCATCACAGTATTCCGCCGTGCCCGTCTTGCCGGCCACGTTGACGTAGGGCAGGCCCGCCGTGGACGCCGTGCCGGTCAGCACCGCCTCGCGCATCCCACGCTGCATCCAGTTCATGGACCATTCGGTGGCGAAGGGCGGGAAATAGGGGTGCTGACGCTGCACCAGGCTCTCGCGGCCCAGGCTTTCAAACTCCAGTTGATCGCACACGTCCCCGTTGAAGGTGTAGCCGTAGGGCACATTCACCCGGTACTCCACGAGATCGGTCGCGTCATCGTCGGGGTTTGGGTCGCGGTCGTACTGAGCGCGGTACGTGTCCGGGTTGCACTGGTCGGGGTCGTACCACGTGCTGGACTCTTCGCAGCGACAGGCCAGGCTGTTCTCGCCCTGGATGAGCATATCCTCCTGCAGCAGCAGGACGGGCAGATCGTCCTCTGGCATGAGCAGCGTGCGCGCGACGTGCGGCTCAAACTCCTGCAGGATGTTGCCGTTGGAATCTTGCAGGTTCCTGACGATGGTCGGCTGGTAGAGCGTGCCGCCGTTGGCCTGCGCCGCTATTGCGGTGAGGAGTTGCAACGGCGTCACAGTCACATAGCCCTGACCGAAAGCAGCATTGTAGGTGTCGCCAGTGGACCAGCTCTGGCCGTAATTGCGGCGCTTCCACTGGCTCTCTGGCATACGCCCGGCCAGCTCGCCGGGAAGCTGGATGCCCAGCTCGGAACCGATGCCGAACGCCGTCGCCCAGCGATACAGATCGAAGATGCCCAGCCCGCCGGGGCGCAGCGTCACCTGGCTGATTTCAGGATTGCCCCCGCCGATCTGGTAGAAGTACACATCGCAGCTTTGCGCGATCCCCTTGAGCATGTCCACACGCTCGTGCCCGCTGCGCAGCCAGCAGACGAATGTCTGCCCCCGGCTGACGTCGAGCGGCGCGTACTGGTCCGGCAGAACCAGCCGGCCTGGACAGAATAGGAATGTCTCTGGCGCAATGACGCCTTCCTCCAGCACGCCAATCGCCGTGATCATCTTCCAGACCGAGCCGGGCGGATAGAGGGCGCTGATGGCGTGATTGACCAGCGGGCGCAGCGGATCATCGAACTGGTCGAAGTAGTATTCGCCGTCAATGGCGCGGGCGAAGCGGGTGTTGTCGTAAGTCGGCCAGCTCACCATCGTCAGCACTTCGCCATTGCGCGGATCCATGGCGAGGACCACGCCTTGCTGAGTGACCAGGCGCTGCGCCTCCGCGTTGATGATGTTAATGCGCCGGGTGAGCGCTTCCTGGGCGGCTTCCTGCAGGGCCAGGTCGAGCGTGAGCTGCACGCTTTTGCCGGGCACGCGCTTGACCTCATTGACCAGCGTCAGCCGCTCGCCAGCCACGTCCACGATCCACGTCTCAGTGCCGCGCACTCCGGCCAGCTCCGTCTCGAAGTACGCCTCAATGCCCGCGTAGCCAATGCGATCAAAGGCCGGATCATAGCCCAGCTCGCGCAGCCGCAGCTCCTCTTCCGGGCCAATCGGCCCCAGGTAGCCGACCACGTGCGTCGTGGCCACGCCGGTGGGGTACTCGCGCACCGACGCCACCTGCACCGACACGCCCGGCAGCAGTTCCGACTGCTCCAACACCTGGGCCATCACTTCGTAGGGCACGTCCGTCGCGACGACGACGGCGCGGAACGGCGCGATCCCTGCGCCCTCGCGCACCATCTCTTCCAGGCTGCGCTCGCCGGAGCGCCCCGCCGCGTCGGCCATGCTGCGCGTGGCCGGCACATCCACCAGCGCCGACACGCGGTTGTACACGGCCAGCACCGCCGCCGGGTCATCGGGCAGGCCTGCCGGAGTGATGGCGATGTTGTAGGCGGGATCGTTCTTGGCCAGGGGGATGCCGTTGCGATCGAGGATCGCGCCGCGCGGCGCGGCCTGCAAGGCGATTTGCAGGCGGTTCTCCTGGGCGTCCTCCTCGAACTGATCGCCGCGCAGGAACTGAAGCTCGCCTGTGCGCATGACCAGGATCATCAGCGAGAAGACGACAATCGCCTGAAACAGGATCAACCGCCAGCCCTGGAAGGGGAGAAGGCGTCGCTCATTCATGGTCGGCCCCGTCCATTATCACCCGATCTCAGCGCGTCGCCAACGATCTCCCCCTGCAGACGGCCAGCCGTGCAGACCCGGTCAGGTGGCGGGGGCGCTGCTCTGCTGCGCCCTGGCTAGCCTCACTCCAGCCCCACGCGGCGCGGCGTCAGCCAGTCGTGAGCCAGCCCTACCAGCCGGAAAACCAGCAGGCTCAACAGGACGTGGTAGATTGCCGTCGGCAGCGTTACCGCCAGCAACCCCTCCCCCAGGGGGACAATATGCCCATCCAGGCGCAGCGCGATCAGCAATCCCAGGTGATAGAGCACCGTGCCCGCGCCCATAACCAGCGGCGGGAAGAGCAGGTTGGTGCGCCGCACGTCACCGAGCAGCGCGTCGGCGATAAACGCCACCACCACCAGCCCCAGCGCCGATGCCCCCACCGGCGTGAGCGACAGGGCGTCCTGAATGGCCCCGCCGAACACGGCCCAGAGCATCGCGTCACGGGCATCGGCCAGCAGCGCCCAGGAGACGACGACCAGAAAGACCAGGTCCGGCGCACCCCCCCCGATGCGCAGTTCCGGCATGACCGATGCATCCAGGATGGCGGCAACCAGCACGATCGGCAGTCCAATATAGCGTATCATGACACCGCCGGCTCATGCCCACACAGGCACGTTATGGCGCACCCGCTCCCTCTTGCGCCTGGAAGATGGTCAGGTCTACCGGCTCGAAGTTGACCAGCACCTGCACGATCTCCAGCCGGTCGAAGTCCACCAGGCTGCGCACGCGCGCCTCCTGATAAAGCTCCGTCTCGGCCAGGCTGGCGCTGAGCACCTGGCCTACCACCAGGTCGGCAGGGAGCGTCTGGCCCAGGCCGCTGGTCAGCACCAGATCGCCTTCGCTCACAGCAGCGTCAATAGAGATGAAGGACATGATCAGGTCGCCGGCCAACTGTCCGATCACCACCCCATCGTCGCGCGTCGTCTGCAAGCGCGCGTTGACGCGGCTCTTGGGATCGCTGAGCAGCAATACCTGCGCCCCAGTCGCCGACACCTGGGCCACGCGCCCCACCAGCCCGCGCTCGGTCACCACCGGGTCGAGCAGGCTCACCCCATCGCGCCGCCCGCAGTTGATCTGGAGCGAGTGCACAAAGCCGGTCGCGCCCCTGCCGATCACGTCGCACGTCACGTATTCGTGGTCTTCGGGGCCGAAGCGGTTGTAGTCGAGCAGAGCGGCCAGCCGGTCGTAGTCTTCGCCCTTCTCGCGCAGTTGCGCCAGCTCCGCCTGGTAGACCGCCAGGGCCTCTTCCAGGTCGTCAATGCGCTGCTTCTGGCGCTGGTAGGCGGCCAGGTCGTCCACCAGCCCGCCCACCGAGCGCGCCGGGCTGCCCACGACGCGCTGGATCAGGTTGAGGGGGACAGTGACCACGCTCTCCAGCGGGCCAAGCGCGCCGCTGATGCTGAAGGTGATCAGCAGCAGCGCGGCCAGCAGCATGATGCTGAACGAGACTATGCGGCCCCCGCATCTCACGAGCAACTCCTCCCTGCATCTGGTTTCAGCGGCCCATTATACCCAGGCCGCCAACAACACGCCCCGAACCAGGCGATCCGGGGCGAGACGAATGCAACAGGAAAGGGAGAACGTCCGATCAGTGCTGGGTCGAGCCGCGCTCCAGCCCGGCCAGCAGCGAGCGCAGATTGTCATAATCTTCCAGGATGCGCCCGGCCCCGCGCGCCACGCAGGTCATCGAGTCTTCGGCGAGCCACACACGCACATTGACCTCGTCGGCAATGCGCTCGCACAGCCCCTTGAGCTGGCCGCCGCCGCCAGCCATGCAGATGCCGGACTCCATCAGGTCGGCGACTAGTTCGGGCGGCGTCTCATCCAGCGCGTCGCGGATGGTGTCAATGACGATGCCCACCGAGGGATTGAGCGCCTCGCGCAGCTCGATGGAGGAGACTTCGACCGCTTCCGGCAGCCCGTTGACCAGGTTGCGCCCGCGCATGACCATCGTGCGCTCTTCCGGCAGCGGGTAGGCCGAGCCGATCTCGATCTTGGCGCGCTCGGCAGTGCGTTCGCCGATCAGCATGTTGTACTTGGAGCGCATGTACTGGACGATGTCCTCGTCCATCTCGTCGCCAGCCACACGAATTGAGCGGCTGATGACAATGCCGCCCAACGAGAAGATGGCCACTTCGGTCGTGCCGCCGCCGATGTCCACCACCATACTGCCGCGCGTTTCCTGAATGGGCAGCCCGGCGCCGATGGCCGCCGCGACTGGCTCCTCGATCAGAAAGGCTTCGCGCGCGCCGGCGCTGATCGTCGCGTCGTAGACAGCGCGCTTCTCGACCTCCGTGACGCCCGATGGAATGCCCACCACCACGCGCGGGCGCGGGATCGGCACCCAGTTCTGCTCGTGGGCCTTGCGGATGAAGTAGTCGAGCATGGCTTCGGTGATCTCGAACTCGCTGATCACACCGTCGCGCAGGGGGCGCACCACCATGTACTTGGAAGTGGGCGTCTTGCCAAACATTTCCTTGGCCTCGCGCCCCACGCTGATCGGGCGGCGTGTCTTGCGCTCGATGGCGACGAAGGACGGCTCGTTGATCACGATGCCCTTCCCGCGCACACTGACCAGCGTATTCGCCGTGCCCAGGTCAATGCCAATATCGAGCGAAAACAGGCCCAGCAGCCAGTCCAGGGGACTTACCAACGGTGAGCTTCTCCTCGGTTCGTGTCAGCGCGGCATTATACCACGCAGCAGGGCACTTGCCAGGGTCGCACTCATCAAACGCTCATGTTTCCTCAAGGGTGGCGCGGACAGGGGAGGGCTTGGCAACCCTCCCCTGCTACCCTGTCCGCCTGGATTGCGGGCCGCACCCATGCGCCTACGCGCTGAAGGCCGCGATCTGCTTGTGTAGCTCGCTCCGATCCACCTGGGGGTAATCGTCCAGCAGATCGTCAAAGCGATGCATGTACTCGACAAGCTGCGCCCGCGTGTGCGCCTCGAAACGCATGGTGATCGCCGGCTGCGTGTTGCTGGCGCGCACCAGCCCCCAGCCATTCTCGAACTCGGCGCGCGCCCCGTCCACCGTGATCACCTCGTACTTGTCCTGCAGCCGGTCGCGCACCGCGTCAATGATCTTGAACTTCACGTCGTCCGGCGCGGCCATGATGATCTCCGGCGTCGCCAGCAATGTCGGAATTTCGGCCAGCATCTGCGAGAGCGTCTTGTCGGTCTTGCTGAACAGCTCCAGCACCTTGAGCGCCACCAGCGGCGCGTCGTCGAAGCCGTAATAGTCCTCGCCGATGAACATATGCCCGCTGACTTCGCCGCCGATCAGCGCGCCGACCTCCGCGATCTTCTGCTTCATCAGGCTGTGGCCGGCCTTCCACATCACCGGCTTGCCCCCGTGCTCGCGGATGACATCGGGCAGCACCCGGCTCGACTTGACATCGAAGACGACCGGCGTGCCGGGGTGCCGCGCGAGCAGATCGCGGGCCAGGATCGCCAGCAGGCGGTCGGCAGCCACGTGGTGGCCGTGCTCGTCAATCAGCCCGCAGCGGTCGGCATCCCCGTCGAAGCCGATGCCGAAGTCCGCCCCGTGCTGGATGACGGCGGCTTCCAGGTCTTTGGTCAGCTCCGGGTCTTCGGGGTTGGGCAGGTGGTTGGGGAAGGTGCCGTCCGGCTCGCAGAAGAGGCAGATCACCTCCACGCCCAGGTCGCGCATCACCGGCGGGACGAAGGTGCCGCTGAGGCCGTTGCCCGCGTCCACCACTACCTTCAGCCGGCGGCTCCCCATCGTCACCTTGTGCTTGATCACGTCCATGTGCCGGTCGGCCATCGCCAGGTCGGTGCGCTGCTCGCCTTCTCCTGTGATGAAATCGTCGGCCAGGATCAGCCTGAGCAGGTCTTGAATCTGCTCCCCAGCCAGCGCCAGGCGGCCATAGGCCATCTTGATCCCGTTGTACTGGGTGGTCAGGTGGCTGCCGGTGATCATAATGCCTCCGGCGCGCTCGTGCGCCGAAGAGGCGAAGTAGACGGTGGGCGTCATCACCGGGCCGATGTCGGTCACGCGCAGGCCGGTGCTCAGCACTCCCCCGATGACGGCGTCCTTGAGCGGCGGCGTGGACAGGCGGTTGTCGCCGCCCACGAACACCTGGCTCAGGCCCAGCTCGCGCTGCACGTAGGTGCCATATGCCTGTCCGACCAGCCGGGCCAGCCCCGGCGTGAGCTGCGCGTCCGGCCCTTCGACGGTGCCGCGAATATCGTATTTGCGAAAGACTGTTGTGGGAACCTGCGCCATTGTCCTCTCTCCAGTTCATGCGGGGTCGGGCACAAATCCGCCTGCCGACAGCGCCAATCACGCTCACCCTGTGCGCATTATACCGTGAGGGAACCTGTAGAGAAAACGACAGGCACGGCGCGGGTGCGCTTCAGCAAGGTTCACGGTTATAAGAGACCTTTCGGGGAACCACGTCCCCTCACCCCGAACCCGGCAACTGGTAGGGGCAGGAGAGCGCAGGCGGACTCACAGCGCCCTCTGCCAGCCGCGCCAGAACTCAACTCACCGCAAAGGCCAGCCGTTCGCCGGACGGATCCGCGTCAATGGTCACCGTCGTGCCCGGCTGGGGATTCTCCTTCAGCAGATAATCGGCCAGCGACTCGCGCACGTGCCGCTGGATGATGCGCCGCAGCGGGCGCGCACCCCACTCCGGGTGATCGTTCTGGGCGAGCATCCACTGCCGGGCGTCGGGCGTGAACTCCAGCGGCAAGCCGCGCTCAGCCGCCAACTGGTTTTCCTTCCTGAGCATCAAGTCGAGAATCTGCGCTAGGTGCTCGTCGTTGAGCGGGTGGAAGAGCACGATCTCGTCAATGCGGTTGAGGAATTCGGGGCGGAACGACTCGCGTACCTCCTCCATCACCTCGTCGCGCGTCTCGTCGTCAATCGTCGTCGTAGCCAGCAGCGGCGCGCCCACGTTGCTGGTCATGATGATCACCGCCTCGCTGAAGTTGGCGACGTTGCCCTGCCCGTCGGTCAGGCGGCCCTCTTCCATCACCTGCAGCAGCACGTCGAGCACGCGGCGGTGCGCTTTCTCCACCTCGTCGAACACGACGACGATGTAGGGCTGCTCGCGCACGCGGTCGGTGAGCTGCCCGCCGCCCTCATAGCCCACGTAGCCGGGCGGCGCGCCGATCAGCCGGCTGACCGTGTTCTCGTCCATGTACTCGGACATATCCAGTTGCAGCATGGCATCTTCGCTGCCGAACATGAATTCGGCCAGCGCCTTGGCCAGCTCCGTCTTGCCCACACCCGTCGGCCCCAGGAAGAGGAACGATCCGATCGGGCGCCGGGGGTCCTTCAGCCCCACGCGCGCCGTCTTCACCGCCCGGCTGAGCGCCATCACGGCCTCGTCCTGGCCGATGATCCGCTCGTGCAGGTGCTCGACCATGCTGGCATACTTGGTGCGCTCATCCTGGCCCAGCTTGCTGACGGGGATGCCGGTCATCTGCGCGGCGGCCAGAGTCACGTCTTCGGCGTCGAGCGCAGAGTCGGCCACTTCCTGGCGGAAGGCCAGGTGCGTCTGCTCGCTCAGGCTGACCAGCGAGGCGGCGCGGTGAATCAGGTGCTCGGCACTGAGCGGCAGCGCCGTCCCGCTGAGGTAGCGCCGGGCCAGCGTCGCCGCGACCTTCAGCGCGCTCTCTTCTACCTCAATGCCGTAATCGGCGGCGATGTGCGGCGCGTGCACTTTGAGGACTTCGATCGTCTCCTCGACGGTGGCCGGGGGCACGTGCAGAAGCTGGGAATTCTCGGCGATGGCGCTGATCCCGCGCAGCCGCTCCTCCCACAGGGCCTGCGTCGTCGAGCCGATGATCACCGGGTCGTCGCCCAGGAAGGTTTTTTGCAGCAGCGGCGCCGCCTTGAAGAACTCCGCTTTGAGCTGCCCGCCGAAGAAGCGGTGAATGTGTGGGATGAAGAGGATGCCGCCCTTCGCCCGGCGCAGGCCGCTGTCTACCGCCTTGTCCTGCTGATCGAGCAGCGCCCGCTCGTCAATCTGCACCAGGTTGCGCAGGCGTTGCGGCCCCTTGCCTTCGGCGATGAGCAGGGCCAGGCTGTAAGCCAGCGCCCGCTTGCCCACCCCGTCCGGCCCCACCAGGATCACGTGACGGTTGACCGTCTGGCTGAGCATCTGGATCAGGTCGCGCAGCAGGCCCTCGCGGAAATAGACCGCCTGCAGCGACCCCGCCTGCGCCGCCGCGACCATGTCGGCGCTGATCGCGGTGTCGGTGCGGCGGATGACGCTGGCGCTCGTCGCCGAGGTGGTGAGCTGGTCGCGGATGGCGCTCTTGGTGATGCCGAACTGGGTGAGGATGCCCGCCGTGCCCACTTCGCGCTCGGTCATCACGCCGAGCAGGTGATCGCTGTCAACCGTCAGCTCGTTGAGCGCCTGGGCGACGCTGAGCGCCTCGTCCAGGGCGATGACCATCCCCCGGCTGAGCTGCGCCGAGCGCCCCTCCGCCCCGGCGTAGATCAGGTCGCCGCTGGTATCGCGGCGGCTCTGCACGGCCAGGTTGACCGTGCGCTCCAACCGTTCCAGATCGGCGCCGCGCCGCTCGGCGAAAGTCCGCAGGACGCGCGCCGCCGCTGTGTTCTTGCTGCGGATAAGGGCCAGCAGCGCCGCTTCCGGCGTGAGCAGCGTCTTGCCATAGGCGGTGATGATGTCCACCGCGTCATCGAGGACAGCTTGCGTGTCTTTGGTGAGCAGATTGGGGTTGAGCGTGGCCATGCGCGGCATCCCGAAGGTGAGCAGTCCAAAGTCACCACAAAGGTACTACGGGATGGGCGCGAAAACAACCTGGAGTCAGCAGCGAGGGGCACCCCACGATGGGGATGGAATACTCGAACCGCAGAGACACAGAGACGCAGGGAAGAACCAGAGTTCCCCCGATATCATCCTTTTCTCTGCGCTCTCTGCGCCTCAGCGGCGACCTCTCGCCCCAGAAATGAGCTGCGCCCTTCACAGGCGAATCCCGACGTCTTCCCCTGGCATCAGACCATTTGAGAAGCTGTTTTCCCCCCACCCCAAACCTCTCCTCCACAAGGAGGGGGCTTAAGGCCGGCGCGTGACTTCTCGAACGGTCTCTGAAAGGGCATCGCCGGGCGCAGATCAGCCTGCCCCTCTCGCTCAGGATGTCTCGCTCAGCCGGTAGCCGATGCCACGCACGTTGACGATAATGTTCGGGTTCTGCCCCGAAGCCTTGAGCTTGCGGCGCAGATTGCTCACGTGCGGGCGAATCACCTCGCGCGCTTCGGTCTCGTCCAGCGCGTAATTGCGCACTTCGCGTACCAGCTCCGAGCAGGGCACCACCCGCCCGCGATGCGCCGCCAGGTAAAGCAGCAGGTCGAACTCGGTCGGCGTCAGGTCAATGGGATTGTCCCCAACCGAAATCTGGTAGCGGCCAGGGAAAATGGTCAGCGGGCCGATGGTCATCGTCGTGACCGGCGTCACCACAGGCGTGCTGGCAGCAGAGCCAGCCTTGCCTGCCGCGACGCGCTCGGCTTCGCCGCCCGTCCCCACCAGTTCCTCGGCGCTCTCGCGGATCGCGCTCAGCAGTTGGCGGCGGTGCTTGAGGTTGCGCGCCCGCTCCAACCCCTCGGTGACGCTGTTGCGGATGTCCTGGCTGCTGCTGGGCTTCACCAGGTAATCGTGCGCCCCCAGGCGCAGGCTTTCGATGGCCGTCTCCAGGCTGGCGTAGCCCGTCAGCAGAATCACCACCGCGTCGGGAGCCTGCTCCTTGATTCGGGCCAGCAGCTCAACACCGGTCAGGCCCGGCATACGGATGTCGGTCAGCACCACGTCGTATTCCTGGCGCTGCATCATCTCCAGCGCCTCTTCGCCGGTCTCGGCGGTGTGCACCTGATAGCCCAGGCGCTGCAACGTCTTGCTGATCGAGTAGCGGATCGCCCCTTCGTCGTCCACGACCAGGATATGAGCCTCTTGTGGATTCTCCATTGCGTGTATGCCTCAATAAGTGCTAATGAGAACCGCCAACAGTCTGCGCGCGACGGGCGTCAGTGCCCGGTTGCCGGCCAGAGGTCGCCGAGACAGCCGCCAGACAGAGCCATCTCTCCCTGAAGCCCGGTTTCGCAAGCTGGCCGGAGCCAGCGATCGCACGCCGCCGAGACGTCCCCATGAGGGCTGAGCCTCTTCCGGTCATTCATCTTATCTTAACTATAGCTGAACGTTGGCAAAAATGCAAGTGTCTGTTAACTCCAGCAGTAGGCCAAACACAAACGCAGTAAGCTGTCCGTTCAGAGTCGCCGGCAACTCACCCGGCGCGCCGCCAGCAGACGACCACCCCCACCCCATCCAGCCGCGCCACGTCGCCCGGCACGGCGAACGGCTCCGCCACCCGCGCGCGCAGCCCCCCCGCCGTTGGCGCGACGAACCAGGCGATGGCATCGTCCACCACCAGCAACGGCACGCGGTCGCGCCAGCCTGCCGGCACGCGCAGGTTGATCAGCGTGTCGGACAGCTTCTGCGACCGTCCGCCCATCCCGCGCGGGCGCAGGCGGTCGCCGGGCCGCCGCGTCCGCAGCCACAGCCGCGCCCCGGCGGGCACGGCCAACGCCGCCGTCAGCGGATCGGCGTGCAGGGCGGCCAGGCCGTCGCCCGGCAGCAGCGGGCGCGCCCCGAAGACCCACTCGCCGCAGGCGATCTCCACCTGCTCGCCAGGGCCGAAGACCTGACCAGTGCCCTTGTCCAACAACGCCGGAGCGTCCGCGCCCTCTCCGACCGGATCGGCGCCCGCGCCGGCGATGATCAGCGCATCATAGCCCACGCGCAGCGCCAGCCCACCCGGCAGAGTCGCCCGCGCGCCGACTCTGCCGCTGTCGGCCACGGCCAGGGCGCGCTCGACGTGCTCGAAAGTCACATCGCGCAGCGCCGGGTGCAATCGCCACACCGCCACGCGGATGATCTGGCGCTTGCTGCTCAGCGGCAGGCCGTCCCAGATGGCGCGGTCGAGCGCGAGGGAATCTGCCGCCACGCCCCGCAGCGCCCGCGCCAGCGCCGCTTCTCCTGCCGCGCGCACCAGCTCTGCGTCGGCGCGCAGCACATCGGCGGTGCGGGCCAGCACGCCGCGCACGCTCGGGTTGAGCGTCTCCAGCAGCGGCAGCACCTCGTGGCGCAGTCGGTTGCGAAAATAGGTCGTGTCCTGGTTGGTCGCGTCCAGGCGCGGGACAAGGCCCTGCGCGGCGATGTACTCGTCAATCTCCCGCCGCGACAGGTCGAGCAGTGGGCGGATGAGCACAGGCCAGGCGTCCGGGGCCGCTGGGAGATTGTCCAGGGGCGGATCGCAGACGATGACCGCGTCCTCCAGCAGGTGATAGTCGCTGAGCGGTGTGGCCGGCAGCATCCCGCGCAGGCCGCTCAGCCCGCTGCCGCGCAGCAGGTGCATGAGCACCGTCTCGGCCTGGTCGTCGCGCTGGTGCCCCACCGCGACGCGCGCCGCCCCCACCCCGCGCGCCACACGCAACAGAAAAGTGTAGCGCGCCTGACGCGCGGCCTCTTCCACGCCCAGGCGGCGCGCCCGCGCGATGCGGGCCACGTCCGCCCGCCCCACCGCGACCGGCAGCCCCCAGCCGCGGGCTGTGCGGCGCACGAAGTCCGCATCCGCCGCGCCCGCTGCGCCGCGCAGCCCGTGATCGAGCGTGGCGACGTGCAGGGCAATGCCCAGCCGCTCGCGCAGAGTCAGCAGCGCGTGCAGCAGGGCCAGCGAATCCGCGCCGCCCGACACGCCGACCACGACCCGGTCGCCGGGCGCGCACAGGGCGTGGCGCTCGATGGTCTCCGCGATGCGCGTCAGCAGGTCGGGCATGATCTCAGCGCTCGTGACGATTCAGCCGACGGAAATAGCCCTGCGAGATGCCGCGCAGCTCTTCGAGCATGACGAAGGCTTTCGGATCCACCGTCTGCACGACGCGCACGACCCTGCTCACGTCGCGGTGCTTGGCGACCGCCGTCACCGCGCCGACCTGCCCCTCTGCGCCCTGCCCATAGCTCTCGGTGGCCCCGAAGCCCGCCTGGCGGATGGCGACGGCGATGTCGTGCGAGTGGTGTGGCGAGATGACATG